>LUMG01000176.1_pt1 | contig 15146 bp, 17 predicted proteins | sample 729691 | NCBI WGS metagenome assembly LUMG01 (sample SAMN03860269, study PRJNA289734) | marine metagenome | biome: seawater column; feature: ocean; material: water; isolation source: Red Sea water column Station 34 - depth 50m | place: Saudi Arabia: Red Sea | collected 2011-10-15 | depth 50 m
CCCCTAAAGATTTTCAAATTCAAATAAGTTCTAACGGTACAACAACGCCTCTCACCCAGACAGTATTGACTGCAGAAGTTGGTGGTGAGGTTATCTATCGTTCAAAAAAGTTTTCTGAAGGTTCATCAGTTATTGAAGGAGAAATTTTGGCAAAAATTGATGATACAGACTTACAATTACAATACAAAAATGCTTTATTACAATTGGCAAATGCTGAAGTGCAGCATTCATTGCAATTAGCAGAAGCAGAAATTGCCAAAGAGGCATGGGAAAAAATAGGTGATGGCGTTGCTAGTGATTTGACACTTAAAAAACCACAGCTAAAGCAGGCTGAAGCATTATTAGAAGTTGCTAAAGCTCAGGTTAGTTCAGCCAAAAATAAATTAAACAAAACAGAAATCGTGGCACCTTATGCTGGCAGAATTCAAAGTGTAAATATTGATTTAGGTACAACAATTATTCCTGGTCAGCCAGTTGGAGCTCTATACACTTCAAGCGAGATTGAAGTTACTTTAGCTGTAAAGGATAACGACTTGCAATTCTTAAGCATACCAATGGATGGAAGAAAATTAGATCCAAGTGAACAGGCATTAGTTGAAATTAGAAGTTTTTATAAAGGTAAAAATCAAACTTGGATTGGAAGACTTGAAAGAGTTGACGGTGTTATAGATCCAGTTACTAGAATGATTAATCTTATTGCAGTCTTTAAAAACGATTTTATTGAAACTGACAAACCGAATCTTCCTATTGGACTATTTGTTGAAGCACTAATTGATGGTATTAATTTAAAAAATATATTTTCAATACCTGTGAACGCAATTTCTGAAAATAACGAAGTATATATTGTTAATAATGATAATGAATTAGAATCAAGACAACTATCGATTCTGAAAAAATATAGTGATTTCGTTATTGTTAAAGATGGACTTAAAGCTGGAGAAAGAATTGTCATATCTAAACTTTCAACTGCATCTAATGGAATAAAAGTTAACCCAGTATACAAATAATGCGCGGAATTGTTACTTGGTTTGTAAATAATAGTGTTCCTTCTAACCTATTTATGTTTTTCTTAATAGTTGGTGGATTCTTTATATCTTATCCGTCAATAAAAGCAGAATTTTTCCCTACACCAGATCCAAAAGCAGTAACCATTGGGGTTCCTTATCCTGGTGCCTCTGCATCTGAAGTTGAAGCTTCAATTTCTTCAAAAATAGAAGATCGTCTTGAAGGCGTTGCTGGAATTAAAAAGATAAATTCAAGATCACTCGAAGGGTATGGCTATGTTGGTATTAGGGTTTTTCCTAGTGCAGATTTTGATAATACAGTTGAAGAAATAAAAACTATTATTGATGGCATTACCACTTTCCCTGAAAATAGTGAAGAGCCAATCGTTAAAAAACTTGAGATTGTTGAAAAAGTTCTTGATGTAGTAATTCATGGGGATGTAGATGAAAATACTCTTTTGAGTGTTACTAAAAGTATTAACGAAGAAATAAAAAATCTCAGTGAAGTATCATTTACTGAAATTTATGGTAATAGAAATAGAGAAATATCTATAGAAATTTCTGAAAACAGTTTAGAAAAATATAACTTAACATTTGATGAAATTGCCTTTGCAATAAACATGGGTTCGATTGATCTTCCAGGAGGGGTCATCTCAAGCACTAAAGGTGATTTACTTATTCGTACAGTTGGACAATCTTATAAAGGATCTGAATTTGAGAATATAGTAATCAGGGCTAATCAGAATGGTAGTAAGCTCCTGTTGAAAGATATTGCTACAATTAAAGATACGTTCGAAGAGGTAGATAAATTTATAAAATGGGACGGTGCTAATGCTATGTTCATTAGTGCAAATCTTGTTGGTGATCAAGACGTACTTACCGCAGCTAATCAATTAAGAAATTTTGTAAAAAATAAGAAAAATGATATGCCTGAAAATATCCAAATTGACTATTGGTATGATCAAGCAAGATTTTTAGAAGACAGAATAAATATATTATACAAGAATTTTGCTATTGGAATGATTCTAGTGCTGATTCTTTTAACTATGTTTTTGAGACCATCTGTTGCATTCTGGGTTGCTATGGGAATCCCAATTTCATTTGGAGGTGCTTTAATTTTACTTCCAATGCTAGGAGTTACAATAAATGTATTATCAACATTTATGTTTATTGTAGTTCTTGGAATTGTAGTTGATGATGCAATCATTGTTGGAGAAAATGTTTTCAGAAGAAGAATAAAGCTAAATGAAGACAATTTTACTTCGACTGTTAAAGGTACTATGGAAGTAATGCTTCCGGTATTTTTTGGTATTCTAACTACGATAGTTGTTTTTGCTCCCATGCTTGATTTAGCTGGAGATACCGGGCCTATTTGGAGAACTTTTCCATTAACTGCTATACCAATTCTTGTATTTTCTTTAATTGAATCAACAACAATTTTTGAAAGTGATTCACTATCTTCAGAGATTAATTTTGATTCCATACTTGTACTTGCAACTTGTAACAATGTGTCTCTATCTTCAGGAGTAACTTTTTTAGAAATTTCTGCTAAGATTTCTAATGCTTTTTCAGATGCTGCTTGAAATCCTTCGATGATAACTGAAGAATGTACATCTTTTTTTAGTAATTCTTCTGCTTTTGCCAATAATGTTCCGGCGAAAATAACAGAAGATGTTGTTCCGTCACCAACTTCAGTATCAATTGTTAGGACCTAGACTTGATTTGACAATATCTGCAACCATTTTTGCAGCCATGATATTGTTTTTCTGAGCGTCTTTACCTTTTTCCTGTAAAGCGCTTTCTTTTAGGACTAAAACAGGTCCATTTGGTGTTTGTTGTATTGAGGCCACGGATGTTTTCCCATGAATTCCCTTTTTATAGTTTGGTCTGGATCGTTGGGATGAATTGTCTGGATTTTACATCTACTATTCCACTATACAGAATTCGTATGTCTGGTAATGCCAAGAAAGGCAAGAATAATGGCATTAGATGAGGTTTCTTAAATTTACAACCAGAATCAGATAAAACATCATTAATTTTTGTAAAGTTCTTTGTTACCTTATCAATTGGATCAGTAGAGATTATTCCACCTAACTGAAATGGTAAAGATGCTAACGTTTTGCCATCTTTTACAACTATCAGACCTCCTTGTGATTTAGCAAGCTTGTTGCATGCATCAGCCATATCATCTTCATTTGAACCAATAACAATCATGTCATTTTCATGAAAACTCCATGTTGATGCAAATGCACCAATATCAGCACCAAAATTTTCTAAAAATCCAACTGTTTTAGTTTTGCTTCCAAATGTTCTATCCAATGCAGCTACTTTCCAAATGTCTTTGTCATATGATGCTGAAACATTAGAGTTAGTAACATCCAATTCAGCTGAACTCTTTTTTGTAACAATTTCAGTTCTCATTAGAATTGTATTCACAGTTTCAACATTGTTCTTCGAGTTCACATTGAAACTTTTTGGTTGTAATTTTGGAATCTTGACTGTTTTTTGCATCCAAGTTGGTACTTTAGGTGTTTGAATTTTTTCAACAAGTTTTCCATTAGAGACAACAATCTTTCCGCCTAGCATTACTTTGTTGATTTTTATTTTTTCTAGATCATCTAAAATTAAAATATCTGCAATTTTTCCAGGACCAATTCCACCAAAATCATTTCCTAATTTGTAATAATCAAAACAATTTCTTGATGCCATAGAAATTGCGTCAATTGGATTCATTCCAAGTTTTATGGATTCTCTAACACAATGATCAATGTGACCTATGTTAGATACATCAAAAGGATCTAAACCGTCAGAGCAAAACATCAATCTGTTTTTGTATATTTTTTTAGATAGTACAAGTGGAACAATTTCTTTCAAGTCTCTACGTATTGAACCTTCTCTAATCATTATCCACATTCCAAGACGTAATCTTTCTAACACTTGATCAAAGTTTATTGGTTCATGACAAGAAAAAATTCCTGATGCAATGTAAGAGTTTAATTTTTTTCCACTTGCACCAGCAGTATGACCATTAATTATGCAATTGTGTTCATGCATCTGTTTTAATGACTTGATTGTTTTAGGGTCACGCTTTGTAACTTTTGTCCAAGAAAAGACTTCCCCTAATCCAACAACAGATCGTAAATCAATTGCTTGTTTTTCTTCTTTAATACTGAGAGTTTTTCCATGACTGAATTTTCTATCAACAGGTAAACCACCAGGAATAGTGTGGAAAAATCTCATCGGTAAATTTTCTGTTTGTCGCAAAAATTCCTTGAAACCACGATAGCCACAGACACTTACAATATCAATAGAATCTGGAAAAAGTGAAGTTACACCATGTAGTAATGATTTTTTTATAAATTCTGCAGGTGTCACAAAGTGATCAATGTGTATGTGAGGATCAACAAAACTTGGACAAACATGTTTGTTTTTTACATCCAAAACTTTGGTCTTTGGACCAAGTGTGTGAGATGCATCTTCGCCAACAAATGCAATTCTATCTTTTTTGATAGATATCTGAATTTTTTCCTGGATTTCATTTGTGTAGACATTGACTAGAGAACAATTTTGCAAAATTAGATCTGCATAATCATCACCTACAGAAACCGAATTAATTTCAGATAATGTTGAAGAAAGTTTTGTGTGCATATCTCAATGCTAGCCTCAGATATTATTATACGTTGAAGCGATGTTTAAATTACGGTCACCGAGGCACAATACTATGAATTTACCAAAAGAGACTAGATCCTATTGTCCAAAATGTAAAAGTCATCAGACAATGAAGGTCTCTATTTACAAAGCTGGAAAAAGAAGAGGTTCAGCAGCAGGCGAAAGAAGACACGCTTTAAGAAAGAAAGGTTATGGTGGACAAAAATTCCCAAAACTTGCAAAACCAGCAAAGACTACAAAAAAAGTTACACTAATTGAGACATGTACAACATGTAAAAAGAAAATGATGAATAAAGGAATTAGAATTAGAAAGTTCGAGTTGATTGCAGCATGAAAAAAGATCACGTTTTGGTTCCAGAACCAAGTAGCAAATTCAACAAAGTAAAATGTCACGAATGTGAATCAGAACAAATTGTTTATTCACATAGTTCCACACAAGTAATTTGTAATTCATGTGGAAACGTTTTGTCAAAAGCAACAGGCTCAATTGCTCAGATAAATGGTAAAGTTTTAGAGACTGCCGAGTAATTCAAAATCAGTTTTTGTATTTACATTCAAACAAACGCGTTTATCATTAATTATTAGATAATCTTCTTCTACAGAATCAAAATTTTTAATTTCAGATGCATTTACAACAGAAATACCAGTGTGGACATGTTCTTCTTCATTTAGTGAAATGAGACATTCGGGTTCAAGATTTAAAGATGATTGAAATGATTTTGTGGTAACAACACTAGTCCATATTTTCTTAGGATTTGAATCAGCTACTATCTGTTTAACACTATTTTCATCTAATAGAGGTAAATCCTCTCACTAAGAATTTTTTGTGTTTCTGGAGAATTTGGACTGGTAAGAGCAATGATTTTTTCAAAACAGTTTGAATTTTTTAATGCATCAACAACATGTAATACAAGTGGTTTTTTGTATTTGAGTAATAGTTTTTCTTTATCACTTTGCATTCTGGTTCCTTTACCACCAGCCATGACAAGACCAATCATAATGAAACAAAAATTAGTAGTGATGATAATCTTGTCAGTTCATTACTTGCACCCATCACATCACCAGTGATTCCACCGAAACTTTTTGTGGATAATCCAACAAGAAACATTGTAAGAACAATTCCTGATGCAAAAACTATGAAACCATTCATTTCACCAAGTATGATAAATGGAATAATAGTAATGATACCGGCTACCAATAACCGTTTTTTGTCTTTCATCGAATCCATGAAAGGAGAGTTTGAACCTATTGACGCAGAATTTCCCAATCCAGCCATCAAAACCATTGAAAATTTTGCCATAATTTCGCTAAGTAATATGATTTTGAATAACTCCATTCCACTACTAAGTGATAATGCAATGATTACGCCTATTGCATACAATACTATTGAAAATATTCCAGCAGAACCTACCGAAAGATCTTTCATTGCTTTGCGTTTTTTTTCTTTTGTTCCTTTAGTCATTAAACCGTCTGCAAAATCAGCAAGACCATCAGTGTGATGAATTCCAGTAATTACTGCAAGTGATGCAACAACAACTAAAGATACAACAAGTGGTTCTAAGTATAATGATAAACCATAACCTAAACTTCCAATGATTAGTCCAATTACAATTCCAACAATTGGAAAAAGATACATGTTTTTTGCAATTGAATTAAGATCAGAATTTGACGTAGGTATAATTGTCAAAAATGAAAAAACAGAACCGATTTGTTTAAGCAAATAAAATCATCTCCACAAATGAAATAAGCAAAATTATAGGAATAGACACAATACCAAAGAATAGTAGTGATGTAACTTTCATCAAAGAAATTGCGTCTTTAACTTTTTTTGAAGTAATTTCGTATTCGCCGCTTCCCAATGAATAATGTTCAAGTTTTTCAAATTTTGTACCTAACGCACCTGCAAAAGCAGCCATAGGATATCCCGCATTAGGACTGTCAGTTTTTTTACCATCACGTTTGAAAATTTCATAACAATTTTTCCAATCATGTCCTAACAACATTGAACCAAGTACAATTGTCAAACCAGTTAATCTTGAAGGTATGTAGTTTAAGACATTATCACAGTTTGCTCCAAACCAGCCTAGATTCTTAAACATTTGAGTTTTGTAACCAACCATAGAATCTACAGTATTTACAATCCTGTATACAAATGCCCCAGGTAGACCAAATATTGCAAAGTAAAACATTGGGCCAGTTATTCCATCTACAATGTTTTCACTAAGACTTTCTAAAGTTCCAGATAGTATGTGATTTTTATCTAAATTTTTAGTATTTCTCTTTACTATCATTGATAGATTTGTTCTTGCTTGAGTTAGATCATTTTTTTGAATAGAATCTAATACGGCCAAAGCGTGTCGTTCCATTCCTTTAATTGCAATAGTCATTTTGAATAATACTACTCCAGAAATAATAGAAATCAAAATAGACAAAGATTCAACACTAATTAGATCAATACTAAAGTTCAAACCAGATAGAATAATTACAGAGATACAAACAGGAATTAAAACAATAAAAATTCCTCCAACTTTTTCAACAGTGTAATTTTCGTTTTTCATTCGAGTTGTAATAGTTCCAATCAACATACCAATCCAAGCAGTTGGATGATAACGATTTTTTGGATCACCAAAGACAAGGTCTAGTAAAATTGCAAATCCAATTATAACAATTGATTCTAGGATCATTTCAAAAGTTTCTCCACTTGACGGATATTAAGACTTGACTTTACAACTTTGGCAATTTTATCAATTTCAGAATTTAATTTTTTGAGATTTGAAGCATTCCAGTTCAAATTCTTAGGTGAATTTCCAATAGAATCCTCATCAGGTATTTCAAAAGCAGTCATAGGAATTGTACCGAAAACAGGTAACCCCGTTTTTTGTTTTAATTTTCTATATCCAGGTTTTAAAATTTCAATATCTCCTCGGAATTTGTTTATGATAAATCCTTCAACAAGTTTTTGATATTTTTTTTCAATCAACTCCATTGTTCCTACTATACTTGCAAATGCACCACCTCTTTCAATGTCAGTGATTAGTAATACAGGTGATTTTGTTTTTTGAGCAATTTTCATGTTAGTGATATCAAATTTTTGTAAATTGATTTCAGCAGGTGAGCCTGCCCCTTCAAGAAAAATTATTTCATGGGAATCTGCAAGTTTGTTAAATGAGTTCATTGAAGTTTTTAGACCTGATTTGAGAGCAAAATTTTCATAATAATCACTAGCATGCATTTTTTTAAAGAATTTTCCATTCACAAATACCGAACTACGATAATTTCCCAAGGGTTTTAGCAGTATAGGGTTTTGATCAGGAGTAATATCAGTACGTGCAGCTACTGCCTGTATTGCTTGGGCTCTAGAAATTTCAAAATTTTTCTCAATATATGAAAAATTAGACATGTTTTGTGACTTGAATGGAGATACAGTGTATCCTAAATCTGAAAAAATTCTACAGAGGGCGGTAACAAGAATTGTTTTTCCAGCACCAGATGACGTGCCTTGTATCATTAATGACTTTACCATTTTATTTCTCCAAGTGCATCTACTAGTAATTTATTTTGAGTTCTATTTTTTACAGCTATTCGGACATAGCTTTCATTAAGACCACAAAATGTACTACAATCTCTAACAAGAATATTTTTCTTAAGTAATTTTTTTTGGAGTTTCTTTGAATTAATTTTTGTTTTAATTAAAATGAAATTTGTTGAAGAAGGGAAACATGATAACCAATCAATTTTTGACAATGCATTAATTAAAAATGAATATTCTTTTTTGATGTTTTTTTGAGATTTTTCAAGAAAATCAGAATAACATAATGCAGCACTTGCCGCTGTTTGTGCAATATAATTAACATTCCAAGGAATTTTTATTCTTTGTAGAATTTCAATTATTTTTTTACTTCCAAGTCCATAACCAATTCTTAATCCTGCTAATCCAAACGATTTCGTAAAAGAGCGTAAAATGAATAAATTTTCATATGATTTTAGAGTCTTTGCTAATGAAGAGTTAGAATCTGGTACAAGCTCAATGAATGTTTCATCAACAAAAACTAAACTAGATTTTTTTTCAGCAGTTTTTACAATTTTTTCCATATTCTTTTTTGATAATATTTCACCAGTAGGATTATTTGGATTACAGATGAAAACAATGCCCTTTGTAGGTATTTTTGTTAAGAATTTTTGAAAATCTGTATTGAGATTTAATGTTTTAAATGAAATTACTTTGCCACCAAAAAATTTTACTGCCTTCTCATATTCAGAAAATGTTGGGCATGGAATCAAAACTTTGGATCTTTTATTGACAAATGCACTACAAAAATTGTAAATCAATTCAGTAGCTCCATTTCCAATAAGAATTTGTGACGTACTTAATCCAGTAAACCATTTTAGATTTGAACGTAAACGTGTTGATTCAGAATCAGGATAAACATGAATTTGGTTTAGTTGTTTTTTCAGGTATTTTTTTACACCTGGATGACAGCCCAATGGATTAACATTGGAACTAAAATCAATAATTTTTTCATCCGGATTTTTAATCGAAAATATGCCTCCATGAGCGGCAGGTACATGATTAGCCGTATTGGGATTTGGAGTTATTTTCAACATTTGAAATAAAGTAATTCAGTATAGTATTCTTTTGGTTTTGTCTAAAGGAATATTAACTGAAAATTACCAAATTTGATCGATGAAAAAAAGAGTTGCCATAATAGGTGTAACAGGTTCTGTAGGTCAAGAATTTGTACAATCACTAGATAACCATCCATGGTTTGAAGTAACTCAAATTGCAGCATCAGAACGTTCAGCAGGAAAAATGTATCTTGATGCAATCAGGGATGCCAGCGGAATTATTGCATGGGATGTTGGTGGACAAATTCCAGAATATATCAAAAATATGAAAGTTCTAAAAGTTGATGAAATTAACGTGCAAGAATTAGATTTGATTTTCTCAGCAGTTGAATCAGAAGCTGCAAGAGATATTGAAACAAAGTTTGCAAAAGATTTACCAGTAATTTCTACATCTTCAGCTTATAGATACGAAGAAGATGTTCCAATTTTAATTCCAGGAATCAATGACGATCAAGCAGAATTATTAGAAGTTCAAAAGAAAAATAGAGACTGGAAAGGATGGGTTGCACCATTACCAAACTGTACAACCACAGGTTTAGTGATTACATTAAAACCACTAGTTGAGAAATATGGCGCAAAGAAAGTCATGATGACTTCAATGCAAGCAATTTCTGGTGGAGGAAAGTCAGGAGTTTCAGCAATGGGAATTACTGATAATATTTTACCATACATTCCTAAAGAAGAAGGAAAAGTTAGAATTGAAACAAAGAAAATTCTTGGAAAATTAAAAGACGGTAAAATTGAAGATGCAGATATCAAAGTTAGTTGTACATGTACAAGAGTTCCAGTAATTGACGGACATACAGAATCAGTATTTGTTGAAACTGAAAAAGAAATTGATCCTAGTCAAGCTAAAGACACATTCAACAGTTACAATGAAGATATTTCAGTATCAGGATTACCTTCTGCACCTGAAAAATACTATGCATTTCATGATGATCCAACAAGACCACAACCTAGAATGGAAAGAGAAGTAGGAGATGGCATGACAACATCAATTGGAAGAGTTGAGAAAGAAGAACTGTTTGATAATGGATTAAAGTATATGCTATTTTCACATAATAAGAAAATGGGTTCTGCAAAAGGTGCAGTCTTGTTAGCAGAGATGTTATACAAGAAAGAGAAGATTTAGTATTAAATTTTAGAAATTTTTCAATAATATCTTTATTAAAGGTAGTAAATTCTAAAATGCCGGTGAATTAAATGGCCAAAATAGATGATCTCGATTTAAAAATTTTATCAGAATTAAGTAATGATGCATCAATATCAGTTCCAAAATTATCAGAAAAAATCAATATCAATTCATCAGTAGTGTATAGTAGAATTAAACGACTTTTGAAACAGAAATTAATTCAGAGATATACAATTGATGTTAATGACAAAGAATTAGGTTATTCAGTAAAATCAGTTACGGGAATCAATATGGATTCTAAAAGACGAGATGCCATAATTGATAATTTATTTGAGATTGACGGCGTAAGAGAAATTTCAGAGGTTACCGGAAGATTTGACATCATGGTAACGATGTACGCAAAATCATTAAACGATATGCATAAAGTTGTGTCAGAGAAAATTGGCAAAATTGAGGGAATTTTGGGCTCTGAAAGCTTCATAGAGATGAAAAGAAGGACAAAACCGATGCCTTACATGCCAGAGTAAACGCGTGATATTTATTTTTCTGAGAATGTGAGTGATTAGATGCAAGAAACAACTACCAAAATTAAAATAAAAACATACTATGAATTAACAAAACCAAAAATTTGGTATTTGTTAGTTTTCACCGCATTTGGTACTGCTATCACAGCATCAAATATCTATAATATTGAGATCTCAATTGCAACTTGGGCTTTGATGCTTTTTGGAGTAGCAGCAGGTTCTGCATCAGCAAACACTTTGACAAATTATCATGATAGAGATATCGATGAAATAATGGAAAGAACAAAGGGAAGACCAATTCCAAGTAAAAGAATTTTCCCAGCCGAAAAAGCAAGAGACTTTGGATTAGTTTTGGCAGGAATTTCAATTGCATGTGCATTTGGAATTGCATTTACTACTTCATTTTGGAATGGAATGTGGTGTGGAATATTCATGGTATTTGGTTTAGCAGATAATATTTTGATTTACAGTCATGCATTGAAAAGAAAAAGTCAGCTTAACATCATACTAGGAGGTTTTTCAGGAGGTGCACCTGCAATGATTGGTTATGCTGCAGTAACATTAACTGGATTATGGGACTTTGGATTAATTATGGCAGGACTAGTATTCATTTGGATTCCAATGCATATTTGGGCATTAACATTACACTTTAGAGATGATTATCAAAAAGTCAAAGTTCCAATGCTAACTGCAGTGTTATCTGAAAAAACATCAGCAAGAGTAATTGCTGCAACTACAGTAATGATGGTGGTATTCAGCGTAGTACCATTCTTTTTGACAACAGATACTGGTGAACCTGTCATGGGCGATATTTACCTGTACACAGCAATAGCATCAGGTATTTTGATGGTAGTACTTAGTGCATGGGTTGTTTCAAAACCAACTGAAAAAGCATCATGGGTATTATTCAAATTTTCAAGTCCATATCTTGCAGTATTATTTATTGCACTAATGGTTGATTCAGCACTATAATTATTACCGAATCACTTTTTTAGTCCACAACAATGAAAAAACTATGACTTTTGAGCTGGCTTGCAGAGATTATGGATACGATTGTGATTTTGTTGCAAAAGGCGAAGATAGTGAATACGTCATGCGAGAATTTGGAAAACATGTAGACGAAGAGCATGGTTTATGGTATTCAGATGAATCACTAAAACAAATTTTTCAAAACAAGTATAATAAAAAATAAGATTACTCAGGTTTGAGAATTATCTTTCCAACTAATCCTTTTCCGTTTAACATTTTGTTATGAGCATCTACGGCATTTTCAAATGTGTATTCAGAGTCGATAATTACCTTAATTTTTCCTTGACCCATCCAATAAAATCCATCTTCTAATTCAGCACGAGTTCCCTGTGTTGAACCCAAGATATTGATTCCTTTGAAAAATATGTGACGTAAATCTGCCGGAGCGTCATATCCAGTGGTAGCTCCAGTAGTAACAATGGTTGCACCGTATTTGAGTAAAGTTAGTTCTTTGTTAAAATGTGAGCCACCAATATGCTCGAAAATTACGTCGATTCCTGGGGCTTCATTGTTCTTTTTTGCTAATTCTTTTGATATTTTGAAAACTTCTTTGTGCCAGTCCTCCTTTCTATGATCTACTGTATAATCAGCACCAAGTTTCTTTAATTGGTCTAGTTTTTCTGGACTTGCAGTTGCAATTACAGTGCAACCATACAATTTTGCAATTTGAATACCAAAAATACCAACACCAGAACTCCCTCCCATTACAAGAACAATTTGTCCTGGCTTGATCTTAGCTCTTCCAACCAACATGTGCCAAGACGTCAAAAGTGTCATGGACGCAGCAGCTGCATCTTCATAAGAAATTGAATCTGGAATTTTTAAGACATTGATTTCAGGCAAATGTGCAATTTCACAATATCCACCCCAAAGAGGTCCTGTTTGAAATCCCCAGATTATTCTTTTTTTACAATCATATTCTCTTCCAGAAGTACATCTGGAACAAACACGACAAGACATGTTTCCATGTGAAACAACTCTATCACCAACTTTGATAGTTTTTACATCTTCACCAACTGCAATTACTTCCCCGGCTGCATCAGTACCAGAAATATGTGGTAAAGGTACTGCAAGAGGTTTGCCTCGCATTCCCCATATGTCATCATAGTTTAATGCAGCAGCTTTGACACGAAATAAAACTTCATTTGGTTTTGGAACCGGGTCTGGAACTTCTTTTAGTTGTAAGATAGATTCAAAATCATTATTTTCTGCATATTTTTCATAAACTAGAGCTTTCATTTTGTTAATAATTATCTAAAGAGATTTTATCAAGTTTTGGAATTTTTGCGATTTCAAATCCTTCTTTTCTCTTATCAAGAGGTCTAGTTGCATCAATTCCAAGTTTGGCAGTTTTGAGTTTTTTCTGATTACTAGACGGATCCAAACTGGAACCACGCACATTTTTTATTAACACCATATCTTTGTCAGCCTGAAATCGTGTTGCCATAGCATATTCAACCTGCTCAGAGTCTGAAGGATCGATATCATCATCGACAACAGTAACCATTTTCAGAGAACGATGGGATGCAAAAATTTCATTAATTATTTTTTTTACATTAGTTGAAGGTTTTTTTGAAATTTGTGCTACAGCGTGAAGCCAATGTGAACCACCATTAGATAGGATTACTTGGCTAGTTGAAGGGAATTTTTTCTTTATTATTCCATTAAGTTTTGACTCTATTGGCATTCCCATTAACAAATGGTGTTCACCATATCCAGAAAGAATATCATGGAAAATTGGATTATTTCTATAATACATTTTTTCTAGTTCAAAGAGTGGTTGTTCTCTAGGATGATCATATGTACGCAGCATTTCAACCATCCATTCTTTGTCAGTTTTATCTTGAAGAATTCTACCTTCCATGACAATTTCTGTGCCAGAAGGAACGTGCATTCCAGTGTACGGACATTTTGTCAATGTCAATTTATTTCCCAATAAGGAATTAGCTATATGCAATTCATCTTTTCCCCAATCAGCTTGATAAGCACCTGCAATTGATATTGCAGGATGAACACCAACAGTAATTGCAACTTTAAGATCCTCACCATGCTCTTTTGCATTCATGAAATTTCGATGGGAGTGGCGTCCTTCAACCATTCTAATCGAGAAATGTGTTTTATCAACAGGCATTAATCGGTGAAATGCAGAATTTTGTGTTTTGAATTCATGGTTTTGTGAATAAACAATAGCAGATGTAATGAACGGTCCAGACTCTTTTTCAAAATGTGTAACAATAGGAAGTTCAGAAAGATTTTTTGATGAATTTTCAAAAAACTTTCCATTTGAGGTGATTTTTGGTTTTTTTGCTTTTTTGATTGAGGAATAAATGGATTCATGAATTTTATTTTCTTTTGAGTTTACTGCTAATGCAAATCGCTTTCGTGTACCAACTAGATTGCTAACTAAATTGAAGTTATTTTGTTTAATATTTTCAAAGAGCAAGGCAGAAGTACCATCTGCTTTTGCAGTTATTCCAGCAATCTCAAATTTTGTTGAAACCTTTTTTTTAACAATTTTGATTTCTTTAGATTTTTTTAATTTTGATATGTATTCACGTAGGTCTGAAGTCATTGTGTAATTTCTCCCATAATTTCATGCATTAATTGCTTTGTGGTTTCATTATCTAATGGTTTTTCAAAATTTCCTGTGACAATGCATATGCCTTTTAGAAAAGAGGATATTTTTTCAGACAATAATTTAAGAAAAAGCTCTTCAGATTTTGCTGGAATGATTACAGATGTAGAAGGAACAGGTCCAGAGCTAATAGAGATTAGCATAGGACCGATTTTTAATGAATTCTCAGAAATAGCAATGACCATACCATTTTCAAAATTTAGCATATTCACTAGAAAAGTACGATTTTCGTACGCAATTGTCTTTGTATTACAACCAGGTTCCACAACAAGACTTTTTCAATTATGCCTTTATTGCTATCGGTTCAGACTTTGCTTCAAATGCTTCTTTGACTAGATCTCTTGCTTTTTTGATGGTTATGCGTTCTTCAGATTTTCTGAGTTCTTCAATGGTCTTTGTTTTTGTCCATCCTTCAGAGACAGCAGTTGCTAATGTTGTTTTTACAAAATCAGATGATGATGCTGCAACTTTAGCAGGAGCCTCAACTGGTGCATTCTTTGCTTCAAATGCTTCTTTTGTTAGTTCTC
>LUMG01000075.1_pt1 | contig 15139 bp, 15 predicted proteins | sample 729691 | NCBI WGS metagenome assembly LUMG01 (sample SAMN03860269, study PRJNA289734) | marine metagenome | biome: seawater column; feature: ocean; material: water; isolation source: Red Sea water column Station 34 - depth 50m | place: Saudi Arabia: Red Sea | collected 2011-10-15 | depth 50 m
CAATTGGAAAGAGAATACGTGAATCAGAAAAGGAATGGATTCGTTATGTACTTGTAATTGGAGAAAAAGAGGTAAATTCTGAGAATCTTAGTGTACGTGATAGAACTCAAAGTGATGTACGAGATATCTCATTTGATGATTTTATTAGTGAGATACGAAACCAAAATCAAGGAAAACCAAACTCTAGTCTAAATTTCCCTCCCTTGTTATCTAAAAGACCTGTAATACAGGTCTAATGAACAACTTATCATTTCTTCTTGGTGGTTATATACAAATTTTGTAACAATAAACCATGCATGGAAAACTTCTGATATGCACTGATTGTGGTGAATCACATAATGTATGTCTGTGTGATGACTCTTCATCTCAGCCTAATTAGTGGGCATGAGTTTATTTTAAAGTGAATTAACTTCTGTATAATGAGCTTCAGTGATTTGTATCTAACAAATTCTCCAAAACTTATTTCTCCTTCAGATGATACTGAACCTGCAGCAAAACTATTTGGAATTCCTTTTGACTCCACTCATTCATACAAACCCGGATGCAGATTTGGTCCTGATGTGATTCGTGATGCATTTAACAATATTGAAATTTTTATGCCAGAATTTGGTGTTGATCTTGAACAAGTAAATATACAAGATTTAGGAAATTTGGAACACACTGTTGTTGCTCAAAATATGATTGACATGGTTAGAAAAACTACCAGTGAATTGAAAGATTCTTCAAATCAATTAATCATATTGGGTGGTGAACATTCTCTCACATACGGTTCTTACATGAGTTATCCAAAAGATACTGGTTATGTTGTTTTTGATGCACATTATGATTTGAGAGATGAGTACGCAGGAACAAAATTAAGTCATGCTGCATATTTACGACGAATTATTGAAGAGCGCGGCTCTGAGAATATCATTCATGTTGGTGCTCGCGCATATGTAAAAGAAGAATTAGAATTTCTTACTGAACATAATGTGAAGACCATATCTGATTCTGACATTAGAATGGGTAATGGTCCAAAATTATTACAAAATATGACTGAAAACTTTGAAAATCTCTATGTCAGTATTGATCTGGATGTATTAGATCCTGCTTTTGCTCCTGGAGTTGGAAATCCCGAAGCCATTGGAATAACCTCTCGTGAACTATATGACATGATTGTTTCTCTTCAAGATAAGAAAATCAAGGCTGCAGATATTGTTGAATTAAATCCCACATTTGATAATGGCTCAACTGCATCTTTAGCTGCACGTTTAATGTCAATAATCATATCTATGAATCTAAAGTGAGGAAAATTATTGTTAAACAATCTACGTGACTCATTAAAACCTGCATTACAAAAAATTGGTAAATCTTTTGCAGCAACTGGTCTTTCTCCAAATGTATTCACTGGAATTGGACTTGCGTTTGCTTTTGTTGCGTCAATAATTTATGGCATTGGAACAGAATATTCATTAATTCTTGGAGGTCTTGCATTATTAGCTTCTGGTTTTTTTGATATCGTTGATGGGCAAGTTGCCCGTTATGCAAATAAAATGTCAAAATCTGGAGGATTTCTTGATTCTGTTTTTGATAAAATTGCTGAAGTAGCAATCTTCTTTGGAATTCTAATTGGTAATTATACTGAGCCATATTTGGTCTTCTGTGCAATCACTCTGTCTTTATTAGTCAGCTATGCTCGTGCTAAGGCGGACGCTGCAGGAATAACTATGCAAGGTATTGGAATTGGTGAGAGAGCAGAAAGATTATTGGTAATTGCAATTATTGGAATGATTGGTTTTATGGAAATTGCAGTAATTATTGTAATAATAATTGCTGGTATTACATTGGCACAACGCATTGCCGTATTGGCAAAAAAACACTAATTTATCCACGAAGTTTTGTATGTCTTCGTCTTTGATCAGCTGAACGAATTTTCAAAACCTTAAAGTGAATTGCACATGATATACAATACCATTTTGTAACTTTTGGTGCTGCAATATATGCTCCTTGCGCACGTAATTCTTTTGCAAGTTGATGTTCAACCAAACTAAGCCTTGATGTGACTTTTTTTGCCTTATCTTTTGGAACAGTTCCGGCACAGTTTACACATTGGATAGTTCCTGATGAGCCTTTACCGCCTTTTCGTCTACCTCTACTTGCACGTTTTGATGGCATGTAATGAATTCAAATCTTGGATATATAAATGCGTTATAGATATTTCAAAAAACAATTTAAAGATCAAACGTCTTTACCGAACAATGAAAGGACTATGTGATAATTGTCTTACCTCTAATGTGGATGTCATTCCCATTAAAGGAAAATCACTTTGCTCTGACTGTGCGAATAAGGATTCAAATAACTAGTTAAAAATACAATTTTTGCTCATAATGAAAGTTGGAATTTTCTCTCATTGTACAATTGATACGATTATCTATGAAAATGAACAATATGAGGCACCTGGTGGTCCTGCAAGTTATTGTTCATTAACTGCAAGAAAACAAAAACAAGATGTAAATCTGTATACAAAATTCAATTCAAGTTATCCTTTAGAAGAATATTTCAAACAAAATAAAATTTCATTTCCTAATGCAATTTCTGAAAATAATACTACCAAATTTCGTCTTGAGTTAGATGGAACAGATAGAAAATTGTTTGTTGAACATATGTGTGATAATATTGATTTTATAGAAAATGATGATGATGGCACATTAATCAGTCCTGTATTTGATGAAATATCTTTAGATACATACTCTCAAATTAAAAATTCAGGAAATTTTGTATTTTTAGACCCTCAAGGATTTTTACGAGAAAAAAACTCAAAAAATGAAATTACGCTCAAAAAAACTACTCTTGATCTAACAAATGTCAATGCAATCAAAATGAACCCTGATGAATTATTTGCATTAACTGGTTTGACCCGGAATGATGGTATTAAACAATTACAAAAACTTGGAATTGAATATGTAATTTATACAAACAAACAAGAAATTTCTCTTCTTGTAAAAGATAAACTGTATAGCATAAAATTACCAAAAATGACTTTAACGGATACTACTGGAATTGGAGATATTTTCTGCGCCACATTTTTGTGTACGATGTTAAAAGAAAAAGACTTTTTGTGGGCATTGTCTTTTGCAGGTGGTGCAGCACAGGCTGCTTTAGAGTCAAAGGCATTTGGTCTTGAAAAAATACCCGAGAAAAATGCATTAGAAACAAATGGTTCTTATTTTTATAATATAGTAGAATTTGAACAGATCTAACATATATTGTCCATGATGAAATAATCTATCTATGCATGTTGGAATATTTGGAACTGGATTAACTGAATCCTCCGAGAAATTTCTCAAAAAAATCCTCGATGAAAATAATATCTCGTCATCAAAGATTGGAACAAAATCTAAAAGTAAAAAATCTGATTGTGTATTTGTATTAGGTGGTGATAAAGGTGTTAGAAATTATTTCCATCGAACATTTGATTCTTCTATTCCTGTTTTAGGAATTAACGAATCTGAGTCTGACGGATTTCTATCCCAACTTGATCTAAAGCAACTTTCTTCTATGATTCCAAGAATCAAAAAAATGGATTTTGAAACTGAACAAGTTACGCGTTTAGGAGTTAAAATTGATGGGAAAAATGTCTATCCTGTACTAAATGATGTTGCAGTATTTTCTTCAAGAAGTGCAATGTTGATGGAACATACACTTCGAGTAAACGGAGATGAGGTATGGCACGATAGTAGTGACGGCGTAATAATTTCCACCCCTATTGGCTCTTCTGCATATTCGATGTCTGCTGGCGGTCCTGTAATTTTTCAAGATTCTGACGTTTTTGGAATCATTTCTGTTAATTCATTAGATATTACTCGCAGACCTCTTGTTGTATCAAACTCTAGTGTAATTGAAGTTGATGAAATCTCCTCAAGATTACATTGTGAAGTGGTTTTGGACGGATTAGATCGTTATAAAGTAAAAACATCTGTTGAAGCAACAAATTACGCGCCCTCTGCAAACATAATTCGTCTAAAAAAAGATACTACTGCCATATCTGCTATTGCAAAGAAAGTCAAATTGGCAGAAGAATTATTCAACATGCCGCCTAGTTCAAAATTACTTCTCAAAATACTTGAGTACGAAGGTTCTATGAGTCAAAAAGAACTTGTCAAGAAAACTATGCTTCCTGATAGAACTGTACGTTTGGCAATGAGCCATCTCTTGGAAAAAGGCTATGTAAAAAAGAAAGTTTCAGTTAGAGATTCACGTCAAAAAATCTATGAAATTTCTAAATTAATTAATTCTGATTTGCAGCAGTAGTGAATGCTTTGAATACATTTTCTGGATATCCTGGTCTACTGTTGAACTCTGGATGGAATTGCACTCCTACAAAGAATTTATGATCTGGGATCTCTAAAATCTCCATTCTTCTTCCATTGTCACTCTCTCCTGAAAATATCATTCCTTTTTGGGCAAATTCGTCTAAATATTTAGTATTAAATTCATACCTATGTCTGTGTCTTTTTGAAATTTTTGTTTGGCCATAAATTCTGTTTGCAATTGTATCTGGTTTGACATCTATTTCATTTGCGCCCAATCTTAGTGAGCCTCCCATATCTGTGACTCCGTCTTGTTCTGGCAGTAAATCAATTATTGGATTGTTTGTTTCACTCTCAATTTCTGTAGAGTTTGCATCTGTATGATTGCATACATTTCTTGCAAATGATACGGCTGCTAATTGAAAACCAAAACAAATTCCAAGATATGGTATGTTTTTCTCTCTTGCAAAGTTTGCCGTTTTAATTATCCCTTCTGAACCTCTGGTTCCAAAACCTCCTGGAACTAGTATTCCATTGTATTTAGATAATGTATCCACATTTCCATTAATGTTCTCTGAATCAATCCAATCTATTGTAATTTTCTTCCCAATTGACGCTGCTGCATGTTTCAATGCATGGTTAACACTAACATAACTATCAGCTAATGTAACATACTTTCCTACCATGGCAATATTGATAGACTCTCCTTCATTATGTAATGAATTTACTATTTTATTCCATACGTCCCAATTTTGTGATGCATTGACATATCCCATTTTATTGAATTTTTTGAATATTACATCTACTAGCCCTTGATCATACAATACTTCTGGAACTTGGAAAATTGAATCTACGTCATGACATGAGAATACATCATTATTTGTCACATTTGTAAACATTGAAATTTTATTTCTGGTTTTATCTTGAAGTGGGCTAGAACATCTAACACATAACAAATCTGGTTGAATACCAATCCTTCTTAATTCTTGGACGCTATGCTGAGTTGGTTTTGTCTTTTGCTCTCCTACTACATCCAGTGATGGTGCTAATGTCACATGAACGAAAATTACATTTTCTGAACCTTCTTCTACTCTAATCTGTCGTAATGCTTCTAGAAACGGTAAACTTTCAATATCTCCTACGGTTCCTCCACATTCTACCACCAATATTTCTAATTCTTCGTCTGAAGCAATTTTCTTTATACGATTTTTAATCTCGTCTGTTACATGAGGAATAATTTGTACACACGCTCCGAGATATTCTCCTTTTCTTTCTGATTCGATTACACTTGAGTAAATCTGAGCTGTAGTAATGTTATGTGATTTAGGAATATCTTGATTTAGAAATCTTTCATAATTTCCAATATCCATGTCGCATTCTCCTCCGTCATCAGTAACAAAGACTTCTCCATGCGCAATTGGATTCATCGTTCCTGCATCATAATTAAGATATGGATCAATCTTTACACATGAAACTTTTTGATCTGATAACTGCAACAATTTACAAATTGAAGATGATACTACTCCTTTACCTAGACCGGACATAACTCCGCCTGTAACAAAAATAAACTTTGTCTGCATTAAATTATTATAAACTTCTTATTTTTATTCCTTTATTTCATTTTCTTGTCTTATTCTTTAATTTCTTTGTAAACGCCATAATCTTTTTCTCAATCATGTTTACAGGCGTATTTTCCATGATCTTAATGTTTGCACTTCCTACTATGACTGCATCTGCCCCTGATGACACATATTTTTGGACATCTTTTTCAGTAGATATTCCAAATCCTACTCCTACAGGAATCTTCCCATTTGCGGACCTTTTTGTATTTTTTAATGCGTCTATTGTATACTTGTGAATTTTAGTTTGAACGCCAGTTGTACCAAATACTGCTACCATGTACAAAAAACCAGATGTTGCCTTGATTATTTTCTTCAACCTATCATTCTGTGTGTTTGGTGACACTAGAAATATTGTGTCCATTCCTGAGCTTTTTGCTGCCTTGACATACTCTTTAGATTCTTCTATTGCCATGTCCGGCAAGATTAATCCGTCAATACCTGCTTTTTTTGCCCGTGAAATGAATTTTTGATATGTCTGATTATACAAGATGTTTGTATATGTCATCAAAACTAATGGAATGTCTGTTTGTTTACGAATTTTTTTTACAATTGAAAAAAAATCATCTATTTTGGTACCATTGTTTAATGACTCTGTACTTGCCATTTGTATTGTTGGCCCATCTGCTATTGGATCAGAAAATGGAAATCCTAATTCAATAATGTCTGTACCTCCCTTAATCAGTCCTCTAACTGTAGATAATGTTGCTTTTTCTGATGGATACCCTGCCATAATATATGAAATTAAAGCTGTTTCATTTTTTGATTTTAACTGATTAAATTTTTCTTGTATTCGGGTCATTGTTTTGATAAATATTCCTTAACGATATCGATATCTTTGTCTCCTCTACCCGATAATGTTACGACAATAGACTCTGTTTTTTTCATTTTCTTTGAAATTTTTATTGCATGAGCTATTGCATGTGCAGATTCGAGTGCAGGAATGATTCCTTCAGTTCGTGTTAAAATCAAAAATGCATCAATTACTTCGTTATCAGTCACTGCTTTGTATTCAACTCTATTCTCATCTTTTAGATATGCATGTTCTGGTCCCACACCTGGATAATCTAATCCTGCAGAAATACTATGTGTCTCGCTAATCTGTCCATCTTTGTCTTGCATAAGATATGTCATCATTCCGTGTAAAACGCCTTTTTTCCCCGCAGAAAGTGGTGCAGAATGTAATTTTGTCTTAACACCTTTTCCTCCCGCCTCGATTCCTATAATTCTAGTCTTGGTATCAATTAATGGATAAAATGTTCCAATGGCATTAGAACCCCCTCCTACACATGCAATGACTGCATTAGGAATTTTTTTCATTTGTTTTTTTATCTCAGTTCCAATTACTGCTTGGAAATCTCTTACCATTAATGGATATGGATGTGGTCCTACTGCAGAGCCTAGTAAGTAGTATGTTGAATCCACATTTGTAATCCAATCTCTCATTGCTTCATTAATTGCATCTTTGAGAGTTTTTGACCCTGATTTGACTGCATGTACTTTGGCTCCGAGCAGTTCCATTCTGAAAACATTTTGTTTTTGACGAATTGTATCTACATATCCCATGTAAATTTCAGCTTTTAATCCAAGACTTGCACATGCCATTGCTGTTGCAACTCCGTGCTGTCCTGCACCTGTTTCTGCAATAATTCTTTTTTTGCCCATACGTTTTGCAAGTAAAGCCTGTCCCAAAGTGTTGTTAATCTTATGTGCTCCTCCATGCAACAGGTCTTCTCTTTTCAAATAGATTCTAGCACCTCCGACTGTTTTTGTTAAATTTTTTGCAAAATACATGGGAGTCGGTCTTCCTGCATATTCAATTAACAGTTTACCTAACTCTTTTTTGAAATTTTTATCATTTCTGATTTTCAAATAACTTTTTTCTAATTCTTCTATGGCCGGAGCAAGTGTCTCTGGAATATACTTGCCTCCAAATTCTCCAAATCTTCCATCTTTTGGTATTCCTATTTTCATATTGAATTCACCAATCCTCTAACTGTTTGTTCAATGTTATCGTTTTTCATAATTGCGGTTCCTATTAGGAATCCTTTTGCTCCACACTTATGAAGAAATCGAATGTCGTCTGCAGTTTTTATCCCGCTTTCAGATATGATGATTTTTGATTCTTCTGATTTTTCTAAGATCTTTTTTGTTGTATCAAGATCAATTTTCAAGGTATCCAGATTTCTATTGTTTATTCCTACAATATCTGCACCTGTTTTACAGGCGTTTTCAAACTCTTCAAAAGTATGAGCTTCTGCCAGTACTTTTAGCCCATTTTTGTGTCCATATTCAATCAACTCTTCCATATCATTAACCATTTTTTTATCAAACAGTGACTGGATAAGTAAAAAATAATCTGCACCAATTTTTTTTGCAGCATCAATCTGTATTTTATCCACCGTAATGTCTTTCATTAACATTGGAATCTCTACATTTCTTCTGACTTTCATAAAAAATTCGGGGGTTCCATCAAACATGTATGGCTGTGTTAATACGGATAGGGCAGCTGCGCCCCCGTTAACCATCTTTTTTGCAATCTCTACAGGATCTGTTATTTTTCTAATACTACCTAAAGCCGGTGATGAAAATTTTACTTCTGTAATTAGTGAAGCGTTCTTTGATTCTGTTATGATTTGTCCCAAATCTTTTCCTGAGTTTGGTATCTGTTCATTAATGTCATAAACACCTTCTTCTATCGCCTTTTTTGAATTGCTGACAAGTTTTTCTAGTATATTTTCCAAATTAGTCAAACTCCTCAATTTTTTCTATTGCATTATTTTCTTTTGCAAATTGTTTTAATTTTTCAAATGATTTTCCACTGTTAATTGTTTGAGTAGCTATTTCTACACCTTCTGCAAATTTATCACACATTCCTCCTACAAGCATTCCTCCGGCTGCATTCAAAATTGTAATCTCTTTCATTGTTCTATTTGCAGTATTTTTCAAGACACCAATAAATGAATCAACTGCTTCTTTTTTAGTTGAAATTTGTATGTCTGAAAGTTTTCCTTTTTGCATTTTATAATCATCTGGATTGATAATGAATTCTGTTATCTGATTATCTTTTAAGAAACACGCTTTATTCTTTGAAGTTGTTGATAATTCGTCCATGCCGTCAAATGATCTTACAGCTAAAATCTTTTCAGAAAAATTCTTTTGCATAATTTTTACGACTCTTTCAATATACTCATCTGCAAAAACTCCTATCATCTGATGTCTGACTTTTGCAGGATTACATAATGGTCCTAATAGATTAAATGCAGTTCTTTTCCCTAGAATTTTTCTTGCAGGTGCAACATTTTTCATTGCTGGATGAAATGTTGGAGCAAACATAAAACCAATTCCTATCTTCTCAATCATTTCTTCAACTACCCATGGTTCTGAATCCAATTTGAAACCAAAATGTTCAAAAATATCTGCACTGCCTGAAATTCCTGAAACTGAACGATTTCCGTGCTTTGCAACGTTTCCTCCTGCTCCTGCAATCACAAATGATGCGGCAGTCGAAATATTGAATGTCTGTAAATTATCTCCTCCCGTACCACAAACATCAATTATGGTTCCATGACAACGCGGTGAAATGTTGACTGAAAACTCACTCATTTTTTTTAACATTGCATGTAACTCTTCATCTGTTTCTCCTTTGTTTGATAAATCGCCTAAAAAGTCTGCAATCTCTTGATCATCATTCCTTCCATTAAGAATGTCACTCATTACTTCTGACATTTCGTCAAATGTTAAATTTCCATTAATTTTTTTCATGTTCTTTTACCTTTTTTATGAAGTTTGCAAAAATTTTAGAACCTTCATCAGTTAGAATTGATTCGGGATGGAACTGTACTCCGTCGATTAGATATTCCTTATGACTAACTCCCATTACTTCTCCATCATCTTCTGCCACTGCAGTAATCTTTAATGAATCGGGAATGATTGTCTTTTCTCCTACTAATGAATGATATCGAGTTGCTCTGAACGGATTTTTTACCCCCACAAATAATGATTCATCAGTATGTTTTACTTGGCTTGTCTTTCCGTGACGAATATTATCTGCATTGACCACATTTCCTCCAAAACATGAAATTATTCCTTGATGTCCCAGACAAACCCCTAGGATTGGTTTTTTTGGCCCAAGTTCTGTAATCACTTTCTTACAAATTCCAAAATATCTTTCATCATCTGGAGTGCCAGGTCCCGGCGAAATTATAATTGCATCATAATCTGATTCTTCAATATCTTGTATTGTCACTTTATCATTTCTTATCACATCTGATGTAACTCCCAATTCTCCTAACCTCTGAGCAATGTTGTATACAAATGAATCATAATTATCAATGATTAAAAATTTCATTTTGATGCCTCCTTTAACGCAGTAATCATTGCATTTGCTTTATGCTCTGTTTCTTTTAGTTCGTTTTCTGCTATTGAATCAAACACTATTCCTGCTCCGGCTTGCACAAATCCTCTTTCAGCATTTGCAAAAATACTTCTAATTGCTATTGCAAAATCACAACATCCATTGAATGAAAAATATCCAACTGCCCCTGCATAAGTTTCTCTTTGTATTGGTTCTAATTCTTCAATTATCTCCATTGCTCTAACTTTTGGCGCTCCTGAAACGGTTCCAGCTGGAAAAACTGCTTGGAATGCATCATACATGTCATGTTTATCACTTAATTCTCCAATCACATGTGTTACAATATGCTGAACATGGCTGAATCTTTTAATTTCCATTAGTTCTTTTACCTTTACCGTTCCATAATCACAAACTCTTCCAATATCATTTCTCCCTAAATCTACAAGCATTGTATGTTCTGCAAGTTCTTTTTCATCATTTAACAACTCGTTCTTTAATTTTTCATTTTTTTCATCATCATCAGTTATCTTTCTTGTACCTGCTATTGGAAAAGTTTCTACGCTCTTTCCTGTCACTCTTAGTAACATTTCTGGGCTCGATCCTATGATGACATTATCATTCATTTTCAAGTGGAACATGTATGGTGATGGATTTAATTCTCGTAATTTTGAATATACTTTGAGATAATCTCCCTTTCCTTCGTAGGAAAATCTTCTAGACAGTACAACCTGAAATACGTCTCCGCGATACACATACTCTTTTGCTTTATTGACTATGTCTTCAAATGAATTTTTATCTAAATTTGGAGTAATCTCTGAAATTTCAAATGAGCCTAACTCTTCTTCTGTTTTCTTTATCTTGTCTTTTCTATCTTCATCATAAAAAAAGTAGAAAAATTGCTTCTTTTTGTTATCATATAGTATGCCATCATCATAGATTCCAAATTCCATGATTGGTTTTTCCAAATCCCGTTCACCGGGAATCTTTTCAAATAATCTGATTGCATCATAGTCGATATTTCCTACCGCCCCTCCTAGATACCGATATGACATATCTTCTGTTTTCTTTATCAATTTCTTGATTTCATCTAATGGCTGTGTGGTCTGAATTGTATCTATTTTTCCATCTCTATTCTGTATGGTTATTCTGTCGAAATATCCTTTCACAATTAATTCTGGGTCAAATCCCATGATTGATGTCTCTGCAAGTTCATCTGGACCTTCCAATGATTCAAACAAAAATGAATGACTATAATTTCTGGAAATTTTATTGTAAACGTCAAAAGGTTGGGGTTCAGTGTACACTAGAGGAATCTTAGAAATGCTGTGTTTTCCAAAGGTGTTCACCCATATGCAGGCTAAAGAAATACGGTATTTAAACTCTAAATGAACATTACAGTAAAGTACGGTACCTTTATATCAAATGAGTGTGTAACCTATGTATGAGCCAGTTAGTTTATTCTGGAAAATCCTCACTCATTCAAGATTTTGTTCTAAAAACAAAACCAGTATTCCTTCTAAGTGATGCTCACGAAATGAGTTGTTATGTATGCAAAAAAGGAATCGAAGATGGCGTATCTTTGACTGCTAAAACATTGAATTCAAAGAATGTAATGTTATGTGAAAAACACTTTGAGTGATTAATATTCTGCAGGTTTTGTAATGGCGCCTTTTGCAGCAGATCCTACTAGGGATGCAAATTTTGCTAATGCCCCTGTAGAATAATTTGGTTCTGGTCTTCTCCACTCTTTCTTCCTTTTTGCTAATTCTTCTTCTGAAACATGTAGATTTATTGAAGAATCTTCTACATTGATTGAAATCTTATCTCCATCTTTTACTAATGCAATTGGACCTCCAACAAATGCTTCAGGGGCAACATGTCCTACCATAAACCCTCTTGTTCCTCCGGAGAATCTGCCGTCTGTTACCATTGCTACTTTTTTTCCTAGTCCTTGACCTACAAGTGCTGCAGTAGTGGAAAGCATTTCTCTCATTCCGGGTCCTCCTTTTGGACCTTCATATCGAATTACTACCACGTCTCCCTCATCAACGTCTCCTTTTGAAACTGATTCAAATGCATATTCTTCTCTGTCATAAACTCTGGCAGTCCCCGTAAACTCTGTCATCTCCACGCCCGCAGTTTTAATTACTGCCCCTTCTGGAGCTAGTGATCCTTTTAGAATTACTGCAGTTCCAACTTCATGTATTGGCTGTTCTACTGGTTTTACTATTTGCTGTTCGGGAACTTCTGTAATTAATAATTCATCCAAATTCTGTTTAATTGTTTTACCTGTAACTGTTAAACAATCTCCATGTATCAAATTTTTGTCTAATAGTTTTTTCATGATTAATGGAATTCCTCCAATTTTGTCTAAACTATTCATCACATAATTTCCTCCTGGTTTCATATCTGCAACATGAGGTGTTTTCTTTCTAATTCTTTCAAAATCATCATATGTCAAATTAATTCCTGCTTCATTTGCCATTGCCAAAAGATGCAAAATTCCATTAGTTGAACCTCCAACGGCATTTAACATTGTAATTGAATTCTCAAATGATTCAAATGTTACAATATCGAGTGGTTTTATGCCCAGTTTGAGCAATTCTGAACATGCCTTTCCTGTTTCATAGACAATTTTGTTTCTCCTTTCATCTTCTGCTGGAGGACTTGCACTTCCTGGTAACGACAATCCGATTGCTTCTGAAATTGATGCCATTGTATTTGCAGTAAACATTCCTCCGCAAGAACCGGCATTAGGACATGCCACGTTTTCAATATTTTCTAACTCTTCGGCAGTAATTTTTCCTGCGTCATAAGATCCTACTGCTTCATATACATCAACTACTGTCAATTCTCTACCGTCTAACATTCCTGGCATAATTGTTCCGCCATAAACAAAGACCGATGGTATGTTTAGTCTAATCATGCCCATCATTGTTCCTGGTAAGCTCTTATCACATCCTGCAATTCCAACTAATGCGTCATACTGGTGTGCACGAACCATAAGCTCAATTGAATCTGCAATCACTTCTCTACTGATTAATGATGATTTCATTCCTTCATGTCCCATTGCAATTCCATCACTTACTGCAATTGTACTGAATTCTCTTGGTGTTGTACCTCCGTCAGTTACCCCTTGCTTTGCTTGTTGTGCAAGGTTTGGAAGATGTATGTTACACGGAGTTGCTTCGTTTCCTGTATGGCATACTCCTACCATTGATTTAGCTAAATCTTCGTTGGTTAGTCCCATTGCTTTGTACATGGCACGGTGTGGCGCTCGAGCTGTACCTTCAACAACGTTTCTACTTGAAATCTTCATTTTACTTACAATCTATTGATTGCTTGTGCATTTAACTCTGCTAGTTGTTTTTCTATTGCTAGTTGGTCTTCATTTCCATATGTTATGAGAATTCGGTCATCGTCTTGTATGACATAACTTGCAATATCGGGCACTCTCTTGTCATTAATATAAAATTTCAATGTGTAATCTTCGTTATTACAAAATTGTCTTCCATCTGGGAATATGAAACAATTTTCGTCAACTGCAATTTTCATTGAATTAAACATGAATTCAAGTTCGACTCCTGTAGAATGTCTATGTACGGTATCTCCATCTGAATTCTCAAAGTGAATCCATGGGGTGGTTACCTGATAATTTGGTGTTGAAAAGTCAAATTTGTCCCCAAAAATCTTAACCAACATAGATGCGTGAACATGCTCATCTCCTAGTTTACCTGCGTTCATTGGTGCCCCCGGAACATTATTTGTAGATGTTATGAATTCAAAACAGGCAAATGCTACAATGACTCCTATTGCTGACAAAATTCCGACGGCTTTGAGATTTCTACTTCTATATTGAGCGGTTCTTTTTGCTGCAAATCCTTCGCGCTCCTCTTCTCTTCTTTCCCGTCTATTTTTGCCCATTGTTCAATCACAAATTATTGTTTTTAATAAATCAAGATATCGTTTATAGCATCAAATCGAATAATTGTTGTATGGTATCGATCTTTACCGAAATTATCGAGGGAAAACGACCTGGTTTTATTATTTTTGAAGATGAGAATCACGTTGCAATATTAGACAAATATCCTATTGATACCGGTCATTCTCTGGTCATTCCAAAGACGCCATATGAGAAAATAATCGATATGCCAAAAAATGAGGTTGCCGAACTCTTTTCTCGTGTGCCTGAAATTGCTAATGCAATTCTCAAGGCTACTGGGGCAGTTGCATTTAGTATTGCACAAAATAATGGCAAAGAAGCAAAACAAATCATTCCTCACGTACATGTGCATATAATCCCACGATATGCAGATAAAGCAACTATGTGGACCAAACGTGGTATTCCATCTGATGCTGAATTAGAACAATTACAAAAGAAAATTGTTAATTCTTTCTAAGTTCGATTTGGATTGTAACGTAGTATCGCTGCTATATTTCCTAAACTTCCTAACATTACTCCATGTTCTGTTTTTCCTGAAACAACTTCTACTTTGGTACCTGTTTGGGATGCAATTAATGCAATGTAATCCACAAGATCCTGATTAATCAATTCTGTATCCATTGATTTACATTCTGAACATGGTTCATTTTTCATTTCTGTTTTCCTAGCAATCATTTTTCCTTGCTCTATTAACTCATCTTCAATTTTTGAGCATCTCTTACATGTTTTTTCAATTCTACTCATATTGATGTCATCAGATACTACCACCATATCTGCAATGTTATTTTTCAACATCTCAATCACTTCTTTTAATCCATAACTTCCTAATCCCGAATTTGTGTTAATTTCCTGAAATACTTTTTCAATAATCTTCTTTTCTTCTACCATTCTGAAATTTGATAAAATATCTCCCCACTTTGCAAAAGCTTCT
>LUMG01000366.1_pt1 | contig 15111 bp, 18 predicted proteins | sample 729691 | NCBI WGS metagenome assembly LUMG01 (sample SAMN03860269, study PRJNA289734) | marine metagenome | biome: seawater column; feature: ocean; material: water; isolation source: Red Sea water column Station 34 - depth 50m | place: Saudi Arabia: Red Sea | collected 2011-10-15 | depth 50 m
ATTGCATTGTCTGCAGTTATTTTATTAGGCGCCTTGTGCGTAGATTGGCTATTTGATTACTCTATAAGATTAAATAATCAATCCTTAATTTCGAATAGTGAATCATGATTATATGTGCTGGAGAATCGTTGATTGATATGGTGTCTTTTGCCATAGAAAAAGGAGAAGTTCAATACACTCCCCATGTCGGGGGAAGCATACTAAACAGCGCTAGAGCTTTAGGAAGGTTGAATGCAGATGCGTATTATTGTGGGGCAGTCTCAAACGATACTTTTGGAGGGTTAATACTGGATAGCCTCAGAGAATCAAAGGTGCAGGAAGATTTTATAATCAATACCAATCGACCTACTACACTAGCTTATGCAGACGTCACCGATGGTATTGCGAAATATTCCTTTGTAGATGAACACTCCGCAGGCAGGCTGATTGATAGAGAGAGCTTAAAACCCTATCTGAATAAAATAAAAAATGCTAAAGCTCTGTTAGTTGGAGGAATAAGTCTTCAGGCTGAACCTTGTGGTTCGAGTTGGGAATGGTTGGTTGAACAAGTAGTAGGTGATTGCGTGATTTATTTTGATACTAATATACGACCTGATTTTATTGATGATAAAGGTAGATACCTTAAACGTTTTGAACGTTTAACCAAGATAGCAGATATTGTCAAAATATCCGAGCAGGACTATAACTACCTATACGGTAAAGAGGATTTTGAAAAAGTATCTTCAGAGTGGCTTAATAATGGCATTAAGTTGATTGTATTTACTCTAGGTGATAGAGGGGTCAAAGCTATTTATGGTCAAGGAAAGAAAGTTAGTGTTAGCACTGAAGAAGTGAATGTCATTGATACAATTGCTGCAGGTGATAGTTTTAATGCAGGACTTCTTTATGAATTAGACAAACAAAAGATGCTAGATCAAGAAAAATTGGCTAATATAGAAACTTCAGCAATTAAGAAGGCGTTAGCCTTTGGAAATCAAGTAGCAAGCTTCACAGTAACTCAAAAAGGCGCTAACCCGCCATGGATGCATCAAATTAAGTAAGTATTAAATTGGTCGGGACGGCAAGATTTGAACTTGCGACCACTTGACCCCCAGTCAAGTGCGCTACCAGGCTGCGCTACGCCCCGAGATTACTATAATTCTTACTTGCTAAATTTGCCATAAAGGAAGCCGAAAACAAAGGCAAATATCCCAAATGGCGCTGACATCATAAGCCAGTAGATAACATTGTTGATACTTTGATCAACAACAAATGGCCTAATATAAAAAGAAGTCGAGGCAAAAAGACTCCAGGCTAAAAATGTTCTTCCATAAAATATAGATCTAGATGACAACTCATTTTTTGGCTTCACAATTTTAAAAAAGAGATAGCCAAAACCTACAGAAATTAAAATACTAAGAAAATTGATCATCATTAACTCCTAAATAATATGTCTTTGTTCTAGTTACAGACAGGACACTTTGAGTCCTTTCCGATTTTGACTTTTCTAAAACTTAAATCGAGTGCATCAACCAAAAGCAGAGAACCGCTCAACTGGTCACCTAAGTTTAATATAACTTTGATTGCTTGCAAAGCCTGAATTGTTCCAATTAGACCAGCAACAGGTGCTAGCACTCCATTTTCAATACAGCTTTCGTTTTCCTCACCCTCTTCAGAGTATAAACACTGATAACATGGCTGATCCTTTTCATGCCCTTTAAATACAGAGACTTGACCTTCAAACCTAACTACTGCTGCTGAGATCAGAGGTTTTTTATTTTCCACGCAAACCTTATTGATCTCAAAACGACTTTCAAAGTTATCTGTACCGTCTAATACAATATCAACTCCCTGAATCAAATCAGATAGATTGTCAGTGTGTATCAGCTCATTAGCGATCGTTACTTTGATTTCAGGATTAAGTTCAGTCAATTTATTTTTTGCTGAATTAACTTTATCGTCACCAATATCTTTAGTTTGGTGGATGATTTGTCGCTGCAAGTTAGACAGCTCAACTTGATCAAAATCTGCAATCACAAGATGGCCCACACCAGCGGCTGCTAGGTAAAGCGCTGTTGGTGAACCCAAACCTCCCATGCCAATGATGAGAACAGTTGAGTCCATAATTTTCTGCTGACCCTCAACGTCGACCTGAGGCAGCATAATTTGTTTCGAATATCTAAGTAATTCCTGATCTTCCATGAAATCAGTCTCTAAAGTACTTTTGAATTTTTGGCAAAATCACCATCCTGCAGTATGGCTGATTTGAGTTGTCGTTAAAGTAGTTTTGGTGATAGTCTTCAGCAGGATAAAAAACATCTAGCTCAGTTATTTCTGTAACAGCACCTGTAATACCTTCAATCACTCTGTTCGCTACCTGCTTCTGGGAATCGCTAACATAGAAGATTGCTGATCGGTACTGAGTCCCCTTGTCAGCGCCCTGCTGATTTAAACTGGTAGGATCGTGAGTAGCAACAAAAACGTCTAACAACTCTTCAAAAGAAACCACGCTCTCGTCAAAGTCAATTTTAACCACCTCAGCATGCCCAGTTTGGCCAGTACAAATAGACTCATAAGATGGGTTTTGAGTCGAGCCATTACAATAGCCACTTTTTAATCCTGTGACTCCATTTACGCGCTGAAAAATTGCCTCAACACACCAAAAACATCCGCCTGCAAGATAAGCTGTTTCCATGTATTTTTGTTTAATATTTAAAACAATATAGTATACTTTATCTCTGTAGGCAGAGATAACTTCAAGGAGTCAATGTGGCTGAAAGTGTTAACAACCGACATGGCAATGGTCTAGTATTAATACTTCTAGCATTATCCATTCTAGCCATAGTTTGGCTTTTCACACCATTCATCGCCTACCTCTTCCTCTCACTTTTAATCTGCATCTCAACATTTGGTAGCTTTAATCGACTTGCTCTCAAGCGATCAAAGAATGTTGCGGCGATGATGATGACTATAGCTGTGACCATTCTCTTAATATTGCCGCTTGGTTACATTCTTCTAGTGAGCGGTATTGAGACGACGGCCCTGATTAATAAACTTCAGAGTGACTTTCAGCTCAGCGAAATCAGCAGGATTACGGACGAGATTGTTATGAGTCTTCCTCTAACGGATTCAATCCGCGAGTTTCTGGATAGTTCCCTTAGAAACAATTTAGAGAGTATTGCAGTCAAAGTTACTGATTTTTCAATCATTATTCTCAAGAGCATTACTTCCCTCTCGAGTCAGTTTATCTTTTTTGTCATCATCACGATTTTCTCTCTCTACTACTTTTATATAGATGGCCCAACCTTTATTGAAAAGGTGAGAAAAGTATCACCGCTTGATGACAAGATTGACGACTTACTACTGAACCAATTCTCGGGACTTTCTTTAACGCTTGTTGGCAGCGTATTCCTGGTCGCAATCACTCAAGGAATTGCTTTTGCAATTGGCGTTATGATGGTTGGCCTACCTGCTTTATTTTTTGGCGTAGCTATGGCATCATCATATTTTTTGGCGCAATCATAGCAGGCACGGTGATTGATAACCTATTAAGGCCAGTCATTATTACCAAGCTCTCGAGCTCGATGAAACACCAAAGCCCACTCAACCACACCTTGATTACTGTCCTCTCGACGCTTGCAGGAATCATCAAGTTTGGCATCTTGGGTTTATTTATTGGGCCCATCATTGCTGCCATGTCGATTACTATTTTCGACATTTATCAAATTCAATTTGGTAAATCCAAGTAGTTTTTTGATAAAATTCTCAACTTATTTCTTAAACTCCAATACCCATGCTTAAAGAGCTCATTGAATACATCAAGGAACATGAAGGTGACAACGAACTTGGAGATTATCTCGATACGCGCTATGTCAGACTAACTGATCAGCACTATGACCAGATTGCAGGTGCAATGTCAGAAGGTGAGCTAGAGCCAAAAGAGTCATCAAAGTGCCCTGCAGAGCGCTTCTTTCTTCACTTTAATGAGACGATTCTTTTTGTCAATAAGCAAACAGAGGAGCCAAGCGCAATCTATGATATTGAGATGGTTCAAAATGAAGGCGAGTCTGACGACTCAATGGAGCTTCTGTTTGCTTCTTTTTCAATCGATGATGATTACGAACCTTCTCTCAAAAAGAGAGTCTCAAGCGGCAAAACAGAGGACGAGAATCAGCAGCACTCAGTGATGCTCTCTGTCATTCCAATCCTGAAAGGGTTTATGGTTGCTATAACCGAATAGTCTATAGTTTTCCTTTTTGAGTTGCTGATTTGAGTTTTGGACCAGCCTTAAAGGTGACCACTTTTCTAGCACTAATCAAAACCTCTTCGCCTGTCTTTGGGTTTCTTCCAGGTCTCGGAGTTTTTTCACGAACAACAAAATTTCCAAAACTCGATAACTTGATTTCCTCCCCGGTCTTCAGAGTCTCTATGATTTGTTCAAAGAATTGATTAGTGAGTGCTAATGCTTGAGTTTGAGTGAGTTCTGTTTTTTTAACGAGGGTGTTGGCAATATCTTGTTTTGTAAGGGACATTTGATTATCTTAATTTAGCAGAAAATTTTGATTCTAAATGACCCACTATTTTACTAACTTTTTCGGCTAACTGTTCATCAGTTAAGGTAACTTCTTCCGATTGGTAAGTTAAATTTAAGGCCACACTTTTACTTCCCTGTTCGATATGCTCCCCTTCATAGACATCGAACAAGTTAACATCAATTAAATCATCCTGTTTTAATGACTGAATTGAATGAATAAGCTCATCACTAGTAATCTCCTTGGATACCACTATAGCAATATCTCTTTGAGATGCCTGAAATGATGAGAAAGACTCATAGCTCGGCGTATCACCTTGCTCGATTTCGGACTGAGTCAGCTCGAAAAGGAATGCATTTGGCATCGACAACTTCTTTTGGAGTTTTGGCGAGAGTGCGCCTAGCCAGCCAATATGGCTCTTTCCTTTCATTATTTTTGCTGTTTGACCCATCTGAAGTGCTGGGTGATCAGCGGGTTCAAATTTGAAATCTTTTTTGCTCAGATTTAATAAGGCTTCGACATCAGACTTGGCATCAAAAAAGTCGACCTCACGATCTGCCCCTGCCCACTGTAAGTTATGTCGGTTTCCCGAGATAATTCCAGCAATTTTTTGTACCTGTCCACCCACGTCAGTTCCAGAAAAGCATAGACCGAGCTCGAAGAAGCGAGAATTGTGGTGCCCTCTTCTCATGTTAGATTTTGCAGTATCAATGAGTCCTGACCACAGACTTGAGCGCATCACCGCCATGTCATCTGAAATTGGATTTTGTAGTAAGATTTTCTTGGCATCTGGGTCAACTAAATCGTGCATCTCGTTAGAGATAAAGCTGTAGGTGATAACCTCTTGATAGCCTCGATTGACTAGCGCGTTTGAGAGCTCATTAGAGGTAATTTTAGCCTGCTCAGCGTTCGATAAGTTGGCATCAACAGAGAGCCTTTGAACGGGTATCTTGTCATAGCCGTAAAGTCTTGCAAGCTCCTCAATGATGTCCGCTGGAATGCGTATATCAAAACGAAAGCTTGGTGGAACGATAGTCCAAGAGTGGTCTTTATTCCTTTTAAAATCAAAATCAAGAAACTTAAATTTTGACTCAACCCATGAAGGGTCCAGATCAAAACCTAGAACTAACTAGCTCAGTCGCTCTTTCCATCGCTTGGTGAGTGATGTTAAAGTCTACTCCTCTCTCGAAACGAAGAGAAGCTTCAGTATGAAGCCCATATGATCTCGCAATTCCAGAGAGTGCGACAGGCTCAAAGAATGCAGCCTCTAGTAAAATCTCGCTTGAGCTCTCCAGTGTGGAAGTTCCCATTCCGCCAATCACTCCAGCGATCGCTATAGCAGATTTTTCATCAGCAATGACGAGTGTGTCCTCAGAGAGGTTAGCTCTTTGACCATTAAGGAGCTCTAACTCTTCATTCTTTTTTGCTGATCTCACATTAATATTGCCATTAATCTTTGATAAATCAAAGGCATGCATGGGCTGACCCAACTCCAAAAGAACATAGTTAGTTATATCAACGATCGGAGAATGAAGCTGCTGAGAAGCACGAAGCAGTTTTTTTGCCATCCAATCAGGCGTTGGAACGTTGTTATCAACTCCCTCGATCACTCTCGTTAAATACTTTGGGCACTCCTTAGGATTGCTGACCGAAGACTTGAATGACCTACTTCCTTTTTCATCCGCTTTAAAGTTTAACTCTGGAAGAGACAGGTTATAGTTGACACATGCCTCTCTTGCAACGCCCAGAACGCTGAAGCAATCCCCTCTATTCGGAGTAATATCAAGCTCAATAATCTGATCGTCCAGATCGAGAACTTCTCGAACATTGTCACCAATTTTAGCCTTTGAATCTAGCTCGATGATTCCTTCATGGGAGTCCGATATACCCATTTCAGATTCTGAGCAGAGCATTCCATTGGACTCAACACCCCTTAATTTTGCGCGTTTAATCTTGAGCTTATTGGGCAGAACTGAACCGACCGTAGCAACCGCGACCTTTAAATCTTGCCTTACATTGGGTGCGCCACAAATTATCTGAAGATTCTCATCAGCGCCAATATCAACCTCGCAAAGACTCAATTTGTCCGCATTCGGGTGCTTACCGCAGCTGACGACATGACCGACAACTAGACCTTCGAATGGAGGGGCAACAGGCGCAATTTGATCAACCTCTAGGCCAGCCATGGTTAATTTTTCTGAGAGCTCTTGATCGCTCACATCTGGACTCACCCACTCCCTTAACCATCTAGTTGAAATATTCATAAATAATACCTTTGCACTAGAATTGATTTAAAAATCGAACATCGTTTTCAAAAAACAACCTGAGATCATTGACGCTATATCTTAGCATCGCAAGCCTCTCAACTCCCATTCCGAAAGCCAGTCCTGAATACTTTTCTGAATCAATGTCAACCGCCTTCAATACGTTTGGATGAACAACGCCGCACCCTAAAACTTCAAGCCAACCAGACTTTTTACAAACTCGACACCCTTCTCCGCCACAAATCACGCACTCAATATCGGCCTCAGCAGAGGGTTCTGTGAACGGAAAATATGAAGGACGGAACCGAACCTTAAGGTCTTCCTTCTCAAAATAAGCCCTAAGAAAGTCAATCAAAAGACCCTTAAGCTGAGAGAATGAGGCCTCTTTGTCAACGATGAGACCTTCAACCTGATGGAACATCGGGGTGTGAGTGACATCCGAGTCGCAACGATAAACCTTACCAGGAACGATCACCCTCACTGGAGGCTTCTGCCTCTCAAGCGTTCGAATTTGAACAGGCGAAGTGTGTGTTCTTAAAACTGTATTTGAGTCAAAATAGAACGTGTCATGCATCGCTCTGGCTGGATGGTGCTCTGGAATATTGAGCGCACTGAAGTTATGAAAATCATCCTCAATCTCTGGACCCAGCTCAATCTCAAAGCCGGCTTTATTAAATATATCTTGAATGTGATTAAGCGTTTGAGTAATTGGATGAAGACCGCCCTTCTCTGAGTTCCTACCTGGTAGTGTGACGTCCACTTTTTCATCCAGTACTCTCTGATTCAGAAGCTCCTCTTCTAGCTCTTCCCTTCGAGACTCGATTAATTTTTGGATTTGGACTTTGGCCTCATTAATAGCCTCACCCATTTTAGGACGCTCTTCCTTAGAGAGCTTTCCTAATCCCTTTAATAAATCTGTTAATTCACCCTTCTTGCCGAGGTACTGAACTCTTGAGTCGTCAAGAGCCTTTAAGTCCATAGCGCTGGCTATAGCTTTGGTGGCGTTGGTGATAATCTTGTTAATCAAAATGCCTACTTTATTTATTTAAAAGACTGCAACCTATGTTACAGTCTTTTAGTAAGATTTTGCTACTGAGCTAACCCAGCTTTTGCTTGATCAGCAATTTTAGCAAAGGCTTCCTTATCAAAGATGGCTATATCTGAGAGAACTTTACGATCAATCTCAACACCAGCCTTGTTTAAGCCGTTGATAAATTGTGAGTAGCTTAAGCCATTATTTCTTGCCTCAGCATTGATGCGCACAATCCACAATCTACGGAACTGGCGACGACGCTGACGACGGTCACGATAGGCGTACTGTCCTGCCTTGATGACCGCTTGCTTAGCAACGCGATACACCTTGGAACGAGCGCCATAATAACCTTTGGCTTTCTTTAAAACTTTTTTGTGTTTGGCGTGCGCCTGCACACCTCTAGAAACTCTTGCCATAGTAATACTCCTTTAACTGTAAGGTAACATTCTTTTAACCATTGGTACGTCAACCTTCTCTATCGTGTCGGGTGAACGCAATGAGCGCTTTCTTGAAGTGCTCTTCTTGGTCAAAATATGTCTCAGGTGAGAGTGTTTACTTTTGTAACCGCCACTGGCAGTCTTCTTGAAGCGCTTGGCAGCACCTCTATTGGTCTTTAACTTCGGCATCATTTACTCCTTGACCCTCTTCGGGTTCAACTTTTCGGGCTTTCGCCTTACTTTTCTTAGACTTGGGTGCTAGCATCATGCCAAGCTGGCGACCCTCCAATTTTGCCTTCTGCTCAACAGTGGCAAATTCTTCTGTTTCACTTTCAATTCTATCCAGCATCTCCATACCTAACTCGCGATGCTGAACCTCTCGACCACGAAACCAAATAACTACTTTGACTTTGTCGCCGTTCTCAATAAACTTAACCAAGTTTCTAAACTTGATTTGGTAATCCGCTTCCTCAGTTCCAGGACGATACTTAATCATCTTGACGTGAGTCTTTTTTTGTTTTTTCCTAGCGTCGCTCTTTTGTTTCTTTAATTCATACTGAAACTTACCAAAATCCATCACACGACAAACTGGTGGATCTGCATTTGGCGAAACTTCAACTAAGTCTAAACCTGCGTTTTCCGCTAATTCAAGAGCATCATTATTACTTAGGATTCCCAACTGATCACCCCTGTCACTTATGACTCTGACTGTGGGTGCGCTAATATACTGATTAATCCTAGTCTTTACCTTTTCTGGGCTTTTAATAATTACTCCTGATTTATTAATTCTGTCAACGCCTCTAATGACATTGAACCCAAGTCCTCTCCGCCCCTCCGACGAACAGATACCTGATTATTTTCTTGCTCTCTATCGCCAACCACTAAAATGTATGGGTAGCGTTGCATTGAGTGCTCGCGTATTTTAAAGCCTATCTTCTCATTTCGCAAGTCTGAAATGACTCTAAGACCTTGTTTTTTTAGATTCATCTCAACATTTTTTGTATATTCCTCTTGTTTTTGAGAAATATTAATAATAACCGCTTGAATTGGAGCCAACCAGGAAGGAAACGCTCCCTCGTAATGCTCTATCAGAATTCCAGTAAAGCGCTCGATTGAACCCACAATCACCCTGTGAAGCATCACAGGTATCTGCTTGGAACCGTCTTCTGCAATATAGTGCGCATCAAGGCGGTCTGGCATTGAGAAGTCAGCCTGAATCGTTCCGCATTGCCATTCTCGATCAAGGCAGTCCTTGAGAACAAACTCAACTTTAGGCCCATAAAAAGCACCCTCTCCCTCTTGAAGATCCCAGTTAATTCCTTTGGCATCAAGAGCCTGAGCTAGAGCCGCCTCTGCCTGATCCCAGACCTCATCAGACCCAACCCTTTTTTCAGGCCTTGTTGAGAGTTTAATGTCAATATTTTCAAATCCAAAATGCTTGTAGACTTTAAACGTTAAATCTATGAACGCAGAAACCTCGCTTTGAATTTGATCAACGGTACAAAAAATGTGCGCATCATCCTGAACGAAGTTACGAACGCGCATAATCCCATGAAGGGTTCCCGATGGCTCATTACGATGACAAGACCCGAACTCGGCAAGCCTTAAAGGTAAATCTCTGTAGGATTTGAGTCCTTGATTAAAAATCTGAACATGGCCTGGACAGTTCATCGGTTTAACCGCGTAATCTCTGTTCTCAGAATGAGTTGTAAACATGGCGTCACCAAACTTGTCCCAGTGACCAGACTTCTCCCACAATGTTCTATCCATCACCTCTGGCGTGTGTACCTCTTGGTAGCCGTTGTCTTTGAAGACCTGGCTCATGTACTGCATAATGATTTGATAGAGTGTCCACCCCTTAGGATGCCAGAAGACCATTCCAGGAGCTTCTTCCTGAGTGTGAAACAGGTTTTGCAGCTTTCCAATTTTTCTATGATCTCTCTTCTCAGCTTCTTCGAGGCGATGAAGGTGTGCCGCTAAATCTTCTTTATTTTCCCAGGCCGTGCCATAAACCCTTTGAAGCATCTCATTGTTTGAGTCACCTCGCCAATAGGCACCAGCTAACTTCATCAGTTTAAAGGCTTTGAGTTTGCTCGTTGATGGAACATGAGGACCTCTACAAAGATCCACGAAGTCTCCTTGCTTATATAAAGATAGAACTTCATTAGCTGGAATCGATTCAATGATTTCGGCCTTGTAGTGCTCACCCATAGACTTAAAGAATTCTATCGCATCTTCGCGCGACATTTCCATCCTCTCAATCGGAAGGTTTTGCTTGACAATAGCGTTCATCTTTTTTTCAATTTTCGCTAAATCCTGCTCCGAAAAACCATCCTTATAGGCGAAGTCATAATAAAACCCGTTATCAATCACTGGCCCGATAGTAACCTGTGCTTTAGGATAAATCTGCTGAGTTGCTTGCGCCAACAGATGGGCCGTAGAGTGACGAATCACTTCGAGTGCTTTTTCATCTTTATTTGTAATAATCGCTACATCTGAATCATTTTCAATCATGAAAGATGTATCCACCAACTGACCATCAACCTCTCCTGCAATGGCTGCCTTAGCAAGACCAGAGCCAATTGATGAGGCAACCTCTGCCACAGTCAGTGACTGGTCGTATGATTTAACTGTGCCGTCAGGCAGTGTTACATTAGGCATAACTCACGAAAAAAACAAAAAGTCTAATTTTACCTTGATAGATTGTTAACCATTACCAAAATTAAGTCTTTAAATCACTTTTGTATCGCAACTTTAAAGTATATTAAGCCGGTATGAAAATCACTCGTCAATCACCAGAATTTTTAATCCTCTTGATGACTATTGGTTCTGCAATCAGCTGGGCAGTATGGCTCAACCTGCTGAATAACTTTGCTATTGAGGAGATTGACTTTACCGGGGCTGAAATGGGCATTTTACAAAGCCTCAGAGAGATTCCTGGCTTTCTAGCATTCACTGTCATCTTTGTCCTAGCCTTCATCAAAGAGCAAAAGCTAGCCTATATATCTTTAGCGATGCTTGGAACTGGAATCGTATTAACAGGGTTCGTTGAAACCAACCTGACCTTTTATTTAGCAACCATTATTATGTCGATTGGGTTTCACTACTTCGAAACCATAAACGGATCTCTCACACTTCAGTGGATTGACAAAGATAAAACTGCTGAGTTTTTAGGAAGAGTTATTGCAACACGTTCTGCTGCATCCATTATCGCTTTTAGTTTTGTTTGGATTCTCTTTCAGCAATTTGAGCTTAGCTATATGTGGCTCTATACATTAGGTGGCGGCATAGCTGTTGTTATAGTTTTGTTTTGTTGGCAGAACTTTCCAATGTTCCCTGAAAAAGTCAGTCAAACCAAAAAAGTCATTCTCAGAAAGCGTTACTGGCTTTACTATGCGCTTCAGTTTATGAGCGGTGCAAGAAGGCAGATTTTTGTCGTATTTGCAGGCTTCTTGATGGTTGAAAAGTTTGAGTTTACGGTGGCTGAAATATCAATGCTACTCATTGCTAATGCAGCAATCAATGTCTTCTTTGCCCCCAAAATTGGAAGACTTATTCAAAGGTTTGGCGAGAGAAAATCTCTCATCTTTGAGTATATCGGACTAAGTCTTATATTTCTCGATAGCAATTGCACTTAAAACTTACTTTCAAAAAATCGCAGACCCTGCTGATATAGCTTCTAGTGCTGGCGTATCCTTTACCATCAATCACATAGCAGCAGTCTTTATTCCAGTCGCTTTTGGACTGGTATGGCTTCACTCGCCTTCACTCGTCTTTTTGGCTGGGTCTGCAATGGCCATTGTCTCTCTTATTTTGGCTCTCAATATGCCGGAAAAACCAGAGCTTGGAAATGAGGTTTTATTTGGTAAATTTTATTAATTTTTTTGACTTATATAGTTCGTATTGATATACTTTTTTTATGAACGAAAGCTTTAGAATTTCGCAAAAACTGGGTTTGATGTTTCTGCCTAACTCCCCCATTCCCAAAGATATTAAACAATGGGCAATTCAACAACTTCACTCTAAATCTCCAGCTCTTGGAGTTAAGCGCATTAGATCGTACCATAAGCCAGAAGTTACAGAGTGGCCAAAGTCACTTCAACCCAATCTTCAAAAGCGCGATGAAATGTTTTGGGCATATAAAGAAAATAAAGAAAAGTTTCGCAGAAATATGCCAGGATTTCAGACTGAGGCGGATAAAAGTAGAAACAGGCAGGAGAATCTCATGGAGGATTTGGATGCGCTGAAATTCGCTCATAGAAATGTATATGGCGAAGATCAGTTGAGACTTCGATTTAGTTCATTTTGGGCTAACCACTTCAGAACTGCCAATATCTTTGACAATGGTAACCACATTGGTCATGCGATTGATGAGGCTATTCTTGGCAACATCAATAGTGATTTTTCAAATATGTTGTATAAAGTCACGACCCATCCATCCATGCTGATTTATTTAGATAATACTTATAGTGCTGGACCAAACTCAAACGAAGCGATATGGGCTAAACGTAATGGGAGACAAGCGGGTCTTAATGATAATTTAGGAAGAGAGCTTCTTGAGCTTCATACTGTATCACCTTCTGCTAACTATACTGAAGCTGATATTAACGGTGCTGCGAAAATTCTGGCAGGTTGGGGGGCAGAACCAGGCAGAATCAGTGGTGATAAGTTAATCTCGCTATCTGAGAGAAATAGGAAGATTAAGGAAATAGGAGGAACACTTAACTCTTGGGATTACTTTAAGACAAATTATGCTGAGCCTGGCAACAAAACCGTTATGGGTAGAACTTTTGGACCTGGTAAGGGTGCGTTAAGGCAATTGACAGATTTTCTTGCAGATCATGAGCACACTATCAATCATATTACATTCAAGTTAGCCCAACATTTTGTGAGTGATAATCCAAGTCAAACAGATTTAGATCATATATCCAGAATATGGAGAGAGAGTAATGGAAACTTAGATCAAATTCATACTGCAGTTATCGAGCGTGCTATTGCCTCAAAGGATGCAAAATTTCAGTGGCCAATGAATTGGCTATTCCAAGTTGTTAGACTAAGCGGAGCAAATGGCTTCTTAGGGTGGGAAGAGGAGCAAAATGACGATTACAATGAAAATATTATGAGAACAAGAAAAATTTTTGAGGAACTTGGTCAAGGCTTTTGGCTTCCTGGACAACCTAACGGCTACTCGAGTGATAAAGCTGAATGGCTTTCTGGAGAAATGTTTGAACGTCGAATTAGATTTGCAACTGCTCTCTATAACGGCGGATTTCCTACTGAAGGAGTTGATAATATAATGAACAGAATTGGTGCCAACAAGGTCACACGTGAACTTGTGGGTAGCGTCACGGGAGGACGTAGAAAGTTTGTTGCCTTAATGTGCAGTCCAGAAATTATGGGGTTAGAAAATGCCTAAATTAACTAGAAGAGAATTTTTACAAGCATCGGGCGCTTCTTTATTTTTAGCTGGGCTTCCGCTTCCAGGTTTCACAAAAGATGAGCCACCTGGAACGATTTCGGTCATCATGCTTGAAGGTGGGATGGATGGCTTGACAGCAGTTCCTCCATTTGGTGATCCAAATTTATTCAAAATGAGAAAAAGTTTAACACCTGAAAACTACTTGAAATTAAATTCATTTTTTGGACTCCACCCTTCATTCAAATATTTCAGCGGACTGCTTGCTAAAAACAATGCTTCAGTTGTTCACGCCACCAATTTTCCCTATACCAAAAGATCTCACTTCGAAGGACAAAATCTGATGCAAGGTGGGGGACTAAGTCCTTTTGCAGAAACCACAGGTTGGCTTGGAAGAGCGCTTGATCTTGCCAAAACACCTGGAAGATCAATGTCACTCGATATGCCTCTTTTACTCAGAGGTGCGCATGAGAATGATAATTTTTTTCCTGCAAGTATTAGAAATTCCGGGAGTTTAACAACTAACCTTATCAATATGATTTCAAATGCTCACGCTGAAGAAGGATCATCAGTATTTAATAAAGTGAGCAAAAAAAGCACTCAAAAAGACTCTGTCGTTCCTAGAGACCCTGCAAGCCTTGCAAAATATGCAGGAAAAGCAATGGCAAAGAAGAATGGGCCACTGTCATCAGTTATTAAGGTTGATCAATTTGACACTCATGCATCTCAAGGAGCTGATGAATATGGAAGACATGGTGAGAGATTGGCTATCGTTGATGACATTATTGCGGGCTATAAGGAAGGCCTTGGAGATGCTTGGGATAGAAGCATCATTCTGACCTTAACTGAATTTGGAAGAACAGTTAAAGAGAATGGAACATGGGGTACAGATCATGGCTGGGGTTCAGCTGCCCTTCTGGCTGGAGGTGCAATAACTAATAGCAGAGTAATTTCAAAATGGCCAGGATTAGCAGAGAGAGATCTATTTGAAAATAGAGATCTTGTATCCACGATAGATTATCGCTCTGTATGCGCAGCATGTATTGAAAATGCTCTCGGACTTGATCACGATTTAATCGCAGACAAAGTATTCTTTACGCCCAAATTACCTCGAGTCTACGACTTTATTTTTTCATAGTATCTAAAAGACAATACATTCCAAATATATTATGAAAAAAATCTTTCTACTTTTTGCGTTGCTAATATTGTCTCCAATTAGCTATGCATCCTCATGTCCTGATGGGAGCGAACCTATCAAATCCGTTTCTGATGATGGTACATACTATATTTATACTTGCAATGAGAGTAATTCTAATAATGCTATTGGCAATGCGAAAAGCTCATCAAAGGATTCTAAATCTGAAAGCAATGATTCAGAAATCAAAATTTATGAAGTCAGCTTTGCTCCAGAAGTCTTAGATGAGCTTCTTAATTTAGTTGTCTCTAAAAC
>LUMG01000083.1_pt1 | contig 14921 bp, 16 predicted proteins | sample 729691 | NCBI WGS metagenome assembly LUMG01 (sample SAMN03860269, study PRJNA289734) | marine metagenome | biome: seawater column; feature: ocean; material: water; isolation source: Red Sea water column Station 34 - depth 50m | place: Saudi Arabia: Red Sea | collected 2011-10-15 | depth 50 m
GGAGAGAGGAGTTTCCTCTGTCGTAACAGCACTGTGCACCAGCTCGCACTTGTAATTTTCCTAAAAGCTAATCAGTGATTTTAAGATATCTCAAAAATTAGGCGTTAAAATAATCATCATCATGACGTTCTCTGTGAGATTTTGCTCTCATGGAGTAAATTTTCTGCATAATGTTGACGTAAATCTGATAGATGAATTTCACCTGAATAATTCTCGGCATTATGAAATTAGCAAATGATCTTGCATGAACTTCTGAGAATCTGTGATTTCTAACTATTATTGCAGACTTTCCGCTCTTATCTAGAATACTCAATGTCTTTGGGCTAAATGCCGTATCTGTTTGATTACCTGCACCTAAAACCAACAAGGCGTTCTTTTCTTTTTTGAAATTCTTTAGTAATTCTGTTATGATGTTTGAATCTGAATAAACTTTCTCAAACTGTATTTTTGGTAATTCTAACTCAAACATTTTTTCATTAATTCTGTTTACAATTTCTGTTTCTTGTTTTGGATCTTCAATAACTCCTCGAATAATGCGAATTTTTGACTCCTCTGTTTTTTGAATTGAGTTTGCAACCTCTAATCCCAAATCACTATGTCTTCCTTTATCGTATGCCACAACAATATTTTTCATATCTTCATCGAATGTTTTTCTTAATCTAACCCCGATAATATCGCATGTTGTAAGTGAAAGTAATTTTCTATTATTTTTCAAAAAATCAAAGTCAATCAATAATGTATTGATATCTTGTTCTTCTGTAGTCTGTAAAATTGCTTCAGTTGGGTCATGTGCTAATCTAACTAGGTATCTGTTTCTTAGTGATCCTGTAATTTCTCTTTTGAACTCTTCTATTGCCTTTAATCCCTTTTCTCCAAATCCATGTGTTAATGATAATGGTGTTTGTCGTGGAACATTTACCACATCTAATATTGTAACTTCTCCATCCTTGTCTTTTGCAATTGATCTTGCCATCTTGTACATTTTTGCTGCAGATCGTTTATCAAAAACCATCAGTACTCTGTATTTTTTTCGTAACTTTGGTCCTTGTGTGAAAACTAGCGGTGCATTATGTTCTAACTCTTTTTTTGATGTGTAAAATTTGTAAATTACAAAACCAATTGCTATCCAGATTATAGCTATTAACCAACTTTCTGGATGTGTAAACAGCAAGTATATGGAAAGACCCATTGCTGTCAAAATTCCTATTATCGGAATTAGCGGAAATAGAGGCGTTTTGAATCCATATTCTACAGTTGATGCGTATAATCTTCTAATTGTAATTGATGCCAGATTTACCTGTGTGAATAAAAATAGGAACATCACACTTGCTGCAAATGCAATTGCAGTCAAATCCATAGATAATGCAAGAACTAACATGATTATTCCTGAAACAATTGTTGCAACAAACGGTGTACGATATTTTCCATGAATTTTACTAAATACAAACGGAAGATTATACTGCGTACCCATTGCAAAACTAACACGGCTTGCAGCAAATGTTGTGGCGTTTAATGCAGAAAGTGTAGAGACTAGGCCTCCTGCTAGCACAATTAATGCTCCATATGGCAAAAACTGATCTGCAGCTTCAATAATTCCTAATTCACCAAAGCCTCCGATAAACTCCCACGCGGGCATTCCTATCACTGACTCGTTTAATCCTCCGATGAAAACAAATGTGAATAAAATGTAAACTGAAACTACGATTCCAAGTGAAATTAAAATCGCACGTGGAATATTCTTCTTTGGATTTCTTATCTCATCTCCTGCTTGTGAAATTATTTCATAGCCCTCAAATGCAATGAATGTCAATCCCATTGCAAGTGCTAATCCTGCTACACCGCTAGGAAGAAAATCTGTATAATTGTCAGACCAATTTGGATTTGCAAACATCATTGCACCAATTGCAGCGACAATCAGTATTCCGATAATTGCTAATTGTGTAAATGTAATTGCGTTACCAACTTTTCCTGTATCTGATGAACCTCTCACATTAACAAACGTGAAAATTATAATTGCAATTGCAGCTAAAATTTTGTCTATTGGAATTCCTGTATCATCTCCGATAACCCCTGATGTTCTTAGAAGATGTGCAAAAAATGACCCAAATGCAACTGCGTAAAGGCTGCCTGCAATAGTATGTCCAAACCATGCCATCCATCCACTAAGATATGCATTTGGTCTTGGCAAACCTTCTCTTACCCATTTGTAACCTCCTCCTGTTGCAGGAAATGCAGAACCTAACTCTGCATATGTCAAGGCAGTAAATACTGTGATAATTCCATTAAGCAAAAATGCAATCATCAATGCAGCACCGGCTTGTGCCATACCTGGTCCTACTAGGACAAAAATGGCGCCTCCAATCATGGATGCCACTCCAATCATAACTGAATCTTTTAGAGATAAGCTACGAACTAGTCCTGATTCGGATTTTTCAAATGTCATACAGTTTCGACAAAATGTGGATGAATAAAGCCTTGCCTCTTGTGTGATTATACACTATGCGCCTTTGACCATATTGAATAGCTGCCTAACAATCATCTTTGGATGATGTGTTGCAAGCTTTACCATCTTTGATACTCCAAAATCAGCACGAATGAAATCTAGGAATTCATCTGCTGTTAACTCTTCAATTATGCTTAATTCTTTATCCCATTCGTCGTCTGTTAATCCTACCCATCTGTTCTGTACTTTTCCAGCAGAATTAATTTTTGATTCAATTGCTCTTTTCCATTCTTTTTCATATGGAACTAATGATGCCTCTGATGTATCTCCATTTTTTATGGCATCTGCTGCAACTTGACCTGCAACTTCTCCGAATCTAATTGCATATCTTATTCCTTCTAGGACAAGTGGATTTGCTTGACCTGCAGAATCTCCTACGAGAATTAAATTATCATAAACTGTTTTTCTTGATAATCCGTCATTTGGAATCAAGCCATAATGGAACTCTATTTTTTCAATACTTCCCAAATCTTTGATAGGTCCCAATTTCTTTTCTAACAATTCGTTTAATCTTACAGTTGGATCTACATCTGAATCAGGTTTTCCAATCCCTACTCCAATTCTTGCAGTATTTTTTGATGTTGGAAAAATCCATGCATATCCTGCAGGTGAATATTCTTGTCCTACCATTAGCCACCAATTATCATATTCTAATTTTTCTGTCTTTACCTCAAACTCTGCTCCTGCACCAAACTTTTTCCATTGATTGACATATCCCAATCCTTTGGCAATGACTGAAACAAAACCACTTGCATCTATTACCACTTTGGAATTAAACTGAATCTGTTTTCCTTCTGATTTTGCAACAACTCCTACACACTTGCCTGAAGCGTCTTTCAAAACATCTGTAACATTTGTAGCTGTAAATAACTCACTTCCTGATGTTTTTGCTCTATTTGCTAGAAATCTGTATGTTTTTCTTACATCTAACACTGCAGCCTTTGCAATTTCATCTGAAATTTTAACAGAATTTTTTGGCGAACAAAACGAAAATTTCCTTATTGGATTATAGCATTCTTCAGGTATTCCAAATTTTTTTATGTCTGAAATCCATGTTACGCCGCTGGTCCTGACAGTTTCTGCAATCTCTTTTTCTTTTTCAATTAATGCAACTGTACATCCATTTTTTGCAGCCATATGTGCTGCAGATGAACCTGCAGGACCTCCTCCAACTACTATTACGTCAAAATTTAATTCTTCCAACAAAATTTATTACATTTCTGAATATTATAATCTACACAATCAATTGTTTTCTTAACATGTTTATCTTGGTGCAAATTAAGACTAATTATGGCTGATACCGAAGTTATTCCTTTTGTTTTATGGTCTGGGCTTACTGCTGCACTGATGGTGATAACTGGATTAGTTTACAAGGCATATCAAAAACGAAAGCCAAGATTGACATCGTCAAATACTGATTGAAATTTTTAATAAACTATTCAAATAGGATTTTCTTTTCTTTGTAAAGATTTTTTGGGTCTGGTTCTGATACTGCAGCAATTAGTGCTTTTGTGTATGGATTTTCTGGGCTTGACAATACTTTTTCAATTGTTCCAACCTCCATCACCTTCCCGGAATTTAAAATTAAGATATTATCTGCAAAATGTTTTGCCGTAGCTAGATCATGTGTAATGTATATCATGGAAATATTATTCTCTTTTTGAATCTCCTTCATCAATTCTAAAATTTCTGCACGAATTGAAACATCTAACATAGAAACAGGTTCATCGGCAATGATAATTTCTGGCTCAACTACTATTGCTCTTGCAATTACTACTCTTTGTCTCTGACCTCCTGACAACATATGTGGATGTTTTTTTGCAATTTCTTCTGCGGGTTCCAGCTTTACTCTTCGTAATGTTTCAATTACTCTTTGCCTGCGTTCATCTTTCGTACCTAGATTGTGAATCTCTAATGGCTCGCTAACTATATCTGAAATTGTCATTCTTGGATTTATCGAATCATACGGATCTTGGTAAATCATCTGACATTTCATTCTAAATTTTTTCAATTCATCTGAATTATCTTTAATCTCTTTTTCATTATGAAAAATTTTTCCCGAGTCTGGTTCTATGGCTCTTAAAATTAATTTTGCAATAGTTGATTTTCCAGAGCCTGACTGTCCAGCAATAGCTAAAATTTCTCCATTCTTTAGAGAGAAATTCACTGCATCTGCTGCAACAACTTCTTTTGAATCTGATGAAAAAAAGTTCTTCTTCTGAAATTTTTTGGTTAGATTTTCAACTTTGAGTATTTCATTCATCATTGGTATTATATTCAACTGGGATAAGAAATTTATGCAAAACAAAAATCGGCAAAATATGACGAATAAATCAAAGCAGGAATTACTAGGATATCAATCTCATTTAATTCAGGACAACTTGACGTATTTCAAACCAACTAGGACCAGTACTACTGTAACCTTTGCCGAAGAAATTCGCAATACACTTCAAGAACCAAATAAATCAATCAGTCCAAAATTCTTCTACGATGAAAACGGTTCAAAAATATTCGATGAAATATGTTCTCTTCCAGAATACTATCCATACAATTCTGAAACTGAAATTTTGCAAACCATTGAGGAAAAATTACTGCCATACCTTTCAAATGAATATCATTTGGTAGAGCTAGGAAGCGGTTCCTCTGTGAAGACTCGACTATTAATTGATGTTTTATTCAAATCACAAAAACATCTCCAATACTTCCCAATAGATATTTCAGAAATTTTAGATCAAAGTGCAAAAAACCTCTGCATGGATTACGAGAATCTCACAGTAACTGGAGTTGTTGATACTTATGAAAAAGGTCTTGATTTCATTGAGCATTATGATGACAAACCTAACTTGATTACATTTCTTGGTTCAAGTTTTGGTAATCTTGATTATATTGAAGGCATAAAATTTCTTCAAAAGATAAACACACTGATGAAGTCTGACGATTTGTTTTTGATTGGATTGGATCTAAAAAAGGATCACGAAATACTACACAATGCATATAATGATTCTCAAAATACAACTGCAAAATTCAATCTGAATGTTTTAAAAAGAATTAACAAAGAACTTGGTGCAGATTTTGATTTGGAAAACTTTGAGCACCATGCCGTTTATGACGAGCAAAAGGGTAGAATCGAAATGTATCTTCGTTCCCTATCAGAACAATCCGTCACAATACCAAAATCTGACTTATCCATCACTTTTTCAAAAGATGAGCTAATTCATACTGAAAATTCACACAAATTCTCTACTCTGGAGATAGAATCACTCCTAAAGGAATCTAATTTTGAAAAATTAGAAATGTGGTTTGATTCACGAAAATACTTTGCTCTTGTTTTGGCAAAAAAAATCTAGATGTTCTCAACACATCTGAATCCTGAAATTAACCATCTCTCATCTAATCTGAAAAAATTTCTATAAGATCCTCTGATTGATTTTGATGGTGTTCCAAATGATCCTCCGCGAAGCACTTTCTGATTTGTAAACCACTTGTCATTGTATTCGTCAAATCCACTTTTGAAACCTGGATATCCCATAAACTCTGAGGATGTCCATTCCCAAACATCTCCTATCATTTGATAACATCCGTAACTACTTTTTCCATTTTCGTATGCTCCCACATTACTGCAATTCCAAATATTTGACTCTAACAGATTTGCATGTGACTCTGTTGGTTTTTCATTTCCCCATGGAAAAATTGTTTTAATCTCTTTTTCATCATTCCAAAGCGCAGCTTTTTCCCATTCTGCCTCTGTTGGCAATCTTTTGTTTGCCCATTTGCAGTATGCTGCTGCTTCATAGTAGCTAACATGACACACAGGCTCGTCGGGATTGATTTTCCTCTTTCCTGCAAAGTCTCTTGTAATCCATTCGTCTCCTTCTTTTTCCCAATACATTGGGGCATTCCATTCGTTTTTCTTGACTGCATCCCAGCCATCTGAAAGCCAAAATGAATAATCGTCATATCCGCCGTCTTGCATGAATTCTAAATATTCGCCGTTACTTGTCAAAACGTTATCAATTTGAAAATCGTTTAGGTATGTTTTGTGTTCTGGAAGTTCTATATCATAACAGTAGTCCTTTCCGGAATATCCTAGATTGTATAATCCTCCGTTTATCTTGATGCTTTTCTTTTCTTTGTGTGATGAAACTGGAGATTGATTAATTTTTGTCGGTCTGTATTGATCTCCTAACAAATGTTGTAAATCATAAACTAAAAGTTCCTGATGTTGACATTCGTGATGTATTGCCATTGTGAAAAGATATGCAGTTTCTTTTTCTAGCGGTCTGCTAATTACTTCTCTTACTCTGTTAGTTATGACATCAAAATATTGTAAAATTTCATCTACTGTTGGTCTTGACATTACTCCGCGTTTTGATTTATCGTGTGGCTTTCCAAACTGATTGTAGTATGAATTCAGATATTCAGAAAGCTCATCTGAATAAAACTGGTAATTCTTTTGTGTTTTACTTAGAACTATTTCATTTAGCCAACTTACATGTCCTATGTGCCATTTAGGCGGACTCATAAAAACTGCAGTTTGTACTCCAAAATCGTCTCTTTCTAAATTTTTTACTAACTGTAATGTGGTATTTCTTGTCTCATTAAATGAGTCCAAAAGAAGATTTGGAGATGGCTCTTCAAGCGTCATGTAATTGTTAAAATTTTTTGAATATATTTGGTTTTATGATTATTCTTTCATTACGCAACACGAAGCTTTGTTGATGTTACGCATTGCCCACCAAATTGAAAATGTCAACGCTCCTATTGATATGAATTTTAATTCCAATCCTTGCAATGGGAATATTGCTAATCCTCCAACTATTCCTAGTACTGCAGTTAATGATGTTGTACAAGCAGGGCATCCTGGTGTAAATGCTGTTAGTGCTCCGCCAAATATTGCACCTGCGCCACTCTTTACGTTTTTGTCTCTTTGTGTTTTGATGTTGTACGCTACTAATGCAATGTTAATTCCTGCTAGAATTGCAACAACTGCTGTTAATGTGATGGATGCTGCCATGTACATAGGCAATAATTCAATTTCTGTTGCCATGTGTTCTAATCCCATTTCTAATGTTAAGAAATAATATAATGTTCCAAGACTTATTCCTGAAATAACTCCAATCATGCCAAACTTTCTTTGTCTCAAAATATCCTTGATTGTTAATTTTAGCATCATATGTTATTGTCATAATTTATGACTAAATAATATTGATATTGTTTTCTTTCATAAAATTGAATTTCCAAAATAGTACAACGATAGATCCATTGTGATCATTATTATATTCAAAACTCAGAATGAGAGTGAAACTTATGACTGTAGAATCATCATATCACTCTGCAAATCCTGAAATTCAAACATTAACTGAACAATCAAAAACTTATGCTAAACAAATAATGACAATTGTAGATGAAGTTCAGAAAGTTATCGTTGGCCAAGAAGAGGTAATTAAAAAATTAGTAATTGCAATGATGGCAGACGGTCATGTACTCTTAGAAGGTGTTCCTGGTTTAGCTAAAACCAAAATGGTTGATACATTGTCAAAAACACTCGGTGCAAATTTTTGTCGAATACAATTCACACCTGATTTACTTCCTGCCGATATTACTGGAACAAAAATTTATGATAACAAAAATGAAAAATTTGTTACTGAAAAAGGACCTGTATTTAGTAATCTTATACTTGCAGATGAAATTAATCGCGCACCTCCTAAAGTTCAATCTGCATTACTTGAGGCAATGCAAGAAAGACAAGTAAGTATTCACGGTGATACATATGAAATTGAAAAACCATTTTTAGTTCTTGCAACACAAAACCCAATTGAAAGTGAAGGTACCTATAGACTACCTGAAGCTCAAATTGATAGATTTGCGTTAAAACTGATAATTAATTATCCGTCAAAAGATCATGAAAAATTAATCATACAAAGAAATACTCAGGAAAACAAACCATCTGCCAAAAACATAGTATCAAAAGATGTAGTTCTCGAAATACAAAAATTTGTCCAAAAAATTTACGCTGATGAAAAAATTGAAGAATATGTTTCTGCAATAGTTGATGCAACTAGAAATCCAAAAAATTATGACCTTGAACTAGAAGATATGATAGAATTTGGTGCATCACCTCGTGCATCTATCTGGTTAATTCTTGCAGCAAAAGCACATGCATTACTTGCAGGAAGAGGATTTGTTATTCCTGATGATATCAAATCAATTGCACATGATGTTTTGCGACACAGAATAATCCTGACATTTGAAGCAGAAGCCGAAGGTAACACCTCTGATGCTATAATTGATAAAATATTAGAAAAAGTCCGAGCACCGTAGAAATCAATTGTCTGAAATTAAAGATCTTCTAAAACGCATTCGGGAACTGGAAATCAAAACTAAGGGTTTGGTGGATGGTATGATGGCAGGCGGCTACAAATCAAAAATACGTGGACGAGGAATTGAATTTTCTGAAGTAAGAGAGTATGTTTTAGGAGATGATGTACGTCATATTGACTGGAATGTTACTGCGCGTACGAACAAATTACATGTAAAAGAGTTCGTTGAAGAGCGTGACTTGCGTGTATATGTAATATTTGACTATTCTGCAAGCAATGAATTTGGATTCATGAAAAGTAAAAAATCAATAGGTCATGAGGTTGCAGCATCAATTATTTTTTCAGCAATGAAAAATAACGATAATGTTGGACTAGGAATATTTACAGACAAACTTGAAAATTTTGTTCCTGCAAGAAAAGGCAGAAAACATAGTTTATCTTTACTTCGAACATTGTTGGCATACAAACCAAAAAGTATGCAAACTGACATTGAATCTTCACTTTTACAATTACATCACATTTTAGGTCAGCAAAGTGTAGTGTTCATAATATCTGATTACATATCTCCAAACTTTTTACGTCCATTAAAATTTCTCAAAAATCGTCATGATGTAATTTTGATAAATCTTTCTGACATACGTGAATCTGAACTTCCTGATATTGGGTATACTATGTTAGAAGATATTGAATCTGGAGAACAATTAATGGTTAACACTTCTGATGAGTCATTTAGAAATGCATTTACAAAAAACTCCCTTGAAAACCATGAAAAAATCAAAAATGACATTACAAAATTAAAAGTAGAGATGGTGAATGTTTCAGAACAAGTTCCTTTTGACACTGCACTAAGACAATTCTTCAACCAACGTACGAGGCGCTAAATCATGGAATATGAATTTGGATATTGGTATGTTTTACTTGCACTTTTTGTATTGCCTGGATTTTATTTCTTGTATAGATTTTACACCAAAACAAAAAAATCTAATTCATTAAAGTTCAGCAACCTAGAACTTGTAAAAAAATCAGCTTCATCACAGTCTCAATTAAGAAAACATCTTCCATTCATTCTGATACTGATAGCTGTCAGTTTGATAATAATTGGACTTGCAGATCCGAGAATTCCTCTTGAAAACATCAAAGAAGGCGTAAATGTGGTCCTAGTTCTTGATGGCTCTGGAAGTATGGCTGCTACAGATTATCCTCCTACAAGACTGGAATCTGCAAAAGATGCTGCTGAGATACTGATAGAAAATCTTGAACCAAATGATCACACTGGTATCATTCTGTTTGAATCTGGAGCCACAACTGTCTCATACCTTACTCCATTCAAAGACAAAACAATTGATGATTTGAATTCAATTAAACAAAGAGATGGTGCAACTGCAATCGGAGATGGTCTTGTATTAGGCGTGGATATGGCAAATTCCATCCCTAACAAGAAAAAAGTTGTAATTTTGTTAAGCGATGGTGATCATAATGCTGGTGTTGTAACTCCAAACGAGGCGGTTCAATATGCAATTCAGAAAAAAATACAAATTCATACAATTGGTATGGGTTCTGAAGACCCCGTGCTTTTAGGAACTAACATTTATGGAAATCCTCTATATGCAGAATTAAACGAAAAGGAATTAATCGCTATAGCAACTGCAGCTAATGGAAAATATTACAAATCTGTTGATAACAATAGTCTTAATGAAATTTTTGAACAAATAACTGACGATATTGACAGAGAACTTGAACAAGTTAGTATCAAAGACTGGTTCTTCATTGCAGCCGTGGTAATACTAGCTGCTAATATTTACATTGTATACGGCAAATATAGAATAGTGATTTAACTGAAAACAATTTTCTTTATTATATTATTAGGGATAATTCCATTATTTGGAATATCTGCATTTGCTGGTGGAGGGTTTGGAGCTCCTCAACCTTCACAACTACTGACGATCAATTCAGGTTTTATTATCCAAGAAATGGATGAAAACGGAAATACAGTTTTCATGCAACATGTTTTGGCAAATGATTATGGAATTCCTATGGATATTACAGTATCTAGCTTCAAAAGTGCAGATTTTCAACAAATTGATGAAGTATGTGAACCACAAAAATTATTCACAAATCATATTCTTGTTATCCCGTACCAAGCCGTTCCACTTTCAGAATTAGGAAGATATGTGATGCTTCCTGCGTTAGCAGAATTTCAGCATCCTGACACTTCTGAAGAATTAGAAATTTACCTGAAAAAATACAATCTCTTACTTGACGATGGAGTAAATGCTGGTTTTACAAAATCAGTTGATTTTTCATGTGATGATGTTTACGTTACCATGAATCCTAGATACGAGCATGCATTTGATGATACACTTGGAATGCAGAGCCAATCAGCTTCATCTTCTCAACAATCTGGTGGACAGCAAGGTGGACAACAGGGAAGTCAGCAAGGTGGACAGCAAGGTGCACAGCAGAATGGACAACAGGGAGGTCAACAATCAGGCACAAATTTGACCCCACAAGAGCAAGAACTTTTGCAGCAAGCCGATGAATTACTTCGAGAGTATCAAATGGCAGCTGAATTACAAAACTCTCCTGTAAATCCTGCTGAACGTCCGTATTTGGTAGAGCAAAATACTGAACAGTTTAGAGAAGAAATTGCACAACAGATGCAGCTTCAAGAACAATTAATGCAGCAACTGCAACAAAACCCTGAATTTCAAAACTTTGATGAACAATTATCTAATGAAGGTCTGATACAACAACCATCTTCTCTTGATGTGTCTGAAGATGAAACATCATTATCAGTTCCATATGAGAATGAAGAAATGTCTGCAACAATATCTGCTAATTTTCAAAATGGTCAAATAACCAATGTCTCTCTTGAGCGTCCATCTGGAGAAATTGAAACCACTCTATTATGGATAATTCCTCTAGTGGTTGGATTAATTGTCATTGCAGTATTAATATCAAAAAGATTCACATCGAAGGAAAGAATTGTACAAACTCCAATTGTTGTAAAAAATGATAGTTATACTATCAGCTATGTTGATTTGACACATGAAATGCTACGTGAAGCACAGCACTTGTATGACGAGGATCTCTTCAAAGATGCACATGAAAAACTATCACAAGCAATCCGATTCTACTATTCAAATCGTTTCTCTACCGGAACAGAAATTACAAACATGGATGCGTTACAATTGTTAAGAAAAGAAAACATTCCTGAATTTGATTCCGTATTGGATTATCTTGGAATGTGTGAAATGATTGAATTTGCAAAAAATCCTACACAGAGAGAAAAATTCTTTTCTGCGATAGAAAATTTTTCACAAATAATAAAATAATTTCAAAACTTGTGATTAGATTTCTTTTATGAGTGTCTTGATGTTTGCCACATTTTCAGGTGTGAGTTCAATTTCTTTGTGTTCTGCTTTTACATGCTCTTCAATTATTACCATTAGTTCATCTTCTGTTGGAGCAGTTGCAGACCATCCGCAATCTTTTCCTGCATCATGACAGCTGATACTTTTTGCCATATTCGTGCCTAATTTACCAGATATTTATTGATTTTTCAAGATTTTGCTTCTCTTTCTCTCTGAGCCTTGAATTTTCCTCTAAATGCAAATGCCGCAATTATCGTGCCTACAAATGGGGCTGTCCAATATAACCACAAATTTTCTACTACTCCTGATAATAATGCTGGAGCAAGTGCACGGGCTGGATTCATTGATGCACCTGAGATAAATGCCAAAAACAAAATATCTAATCCTACAATTCCTCCAATGGCTACGCCGCTAAATCCTCTCAAACCTTTTGTGTACACAACATAAAAGATGACTCCCATGAGCATCGCAGATGCCAAAACTTCTACTGGAAATATCAAAAGCATGGAAAAATCAAAGTTTGGTACATTTGCACCCAGGTCTGCCTTGTCTCCAATTATTGTTAAAACAAACAATGAACCTAGTATGGCGCCAATTATTTCTGCTGCAACATAATACAAAATTTGAATTTTTGATATGTGCCCTGTGATATAATACCCGATTGTAACTGCTGGATTGAAGTGTGCAAGTGATACCTTTCCAAATGAATACACTCCAATTAGTAGTGCTACAAATGGTGCAACTGCATGAAACGGAATGCCTAATTCCCCGTTAAACATCTCTGCATCCAAAACAATTGAACCTGTTGCAAAAACTACCAGAATGAATGTTCCAACTAATTCAACTGTAAAAATTTGTAAATTTGAATATGCCATTATTTCTCATTATCTATTGAGTTAATAAAATTCAAAACTTCTGATTTAATTTGATCGCGAATCTCTCTTACCTGTTCTATTGTTTTTTCTTTAGGATCTGGTATGTTCCAATCTATAACATCTTTTACAAAAAGTGCTGGGCATGATTCTTTATCCATACATCCCATGTTAACGGTCTTAAACGAACTAGAAATCATTGATTGAGATAGTGTCTTTGGAGATTGATTTGTCATATCAATTCCAATCTCCTTCATTACTTCTACTACTACTGGATTTAGATTTCCTGATGGAACAGTACCTGCACTAATTACATTGAACTTGCCTTCTGAAAACTTTCTGAAAAAAGCTTCTGCCATTTGACTTCTACCGGCATTTTCTACGCACACAAATAGTATATCTTTACTCATAATTCTAGAATTTTTCTGTTCTGACTACGCCTACATCGCTGACATACAGAATTATGGCAAAATCTGGAAATAATGTTCTAGAAATATCCTCCACAACGCCTGATAGCTTTTCTTCTCTCATAACTACCTCTACTTTGACGTTTTTTTCATTTTTGAACCCTTGACCACGCAAGCCTTTTGCTCCATTTCCTTCTACCTCGTATGTGGTATATCCTGTAATGTCATGATTCTTCAAAATTTCAATGACATTTTTTTGGGCCAAAATTTCACATGTGATTGTGAGTAATTTCACATCATAGAGTTTCATACGAACACCTTTGTTACATAATTGAATAAGTCTATTGCTTCTTCACCATGAACCCATGTTGATATTGTAAACATGATTGGAAGTAATACGATAATGTTGTATGGGAATGTAATTCCTAATGCAGATGTAATATACAAACTTGGGTTCGCTTGTGGAATGGCATGACGTAGTACTGCAGGTGCTGCGATAAATGATGCACTAGCTAAAAGCAATCCAAACATGACTGCTCCACCTAAACTTAATCCTAGTGCTGTTGAAACTAGCACTCCAATTATTCCATTTATGGTTGGTATTATTACAGAAAACGCTGTAAGGAAGATTCCTACCTTTTTGATATCTTCCAATCTTTGTCCTGCAATTATTCCCATTTCAATCATGAAAATTACAATTGCACCTGTGAATAGTTCATCAAAGACTATGCTAATTGGCTCAAAGCCCTCCTTTCCTATGATGTATCCAATTACAATACTTCCTAGTAGGATGACTATTGCCTTTCCTGTAATTGATTCTTTTAAGACCTGAGAAAGTTTTGTTTTTGTCTGCTTCATTCCAATAATCCTACCGAGAATGTTACAGCTCCTACTGCGCCATAAGTTGATGCTAATGCATACGAATCAAAGATGTTGAATTTTCCTAATCTTCTTAGAATCTGATAATGATTTAATGTAAATAACAATGAAAGACCTATTGCAACTAACATTGGAATTAGCATCTCTTCAAAGCCCGTCTTTCTCATCTCTATTCCTCCGTGAAGACCGATAGCGGCTAGAAGGTATATTGGCAAAAATTCTGAAATTGCCTCAGGCATTTTCAAGTCAGACTTTATTCGTGCTGCAATGATTCCAAACAGGAAGAAGAGAACTATTGGGGTTAACAGATTCGATTGGATTAATTCTAAAATATCCATTACTTATGTTTGAAAAAATTTTTAGCTGAAATAAAAATCAAGCAATATGATGCGATTCTATACAAATAGGTGAATTATGTATGTGAATGCAATTCCTAATCCTGCTGCACCAGGAATTGTTATGACCCATGAAAAAATAATTTGTCTACTAACTCTCCAACGAACTGCACGTTTTCTTCTCGCAGCACCTGCACCCATAATTGTTCCCGTTATTGCATGAGTTGTACT
>LUMG01000269.1_pt1 | contig 14641 bp, 12 predicted proteins | sample 729691 | NCBI WGS metagenome assembly LUMG01 (sample SAMN03860269, study PRJNA289734) | marine metagenome | biome: seawater column; feature: ocean; material: water; isolation source: Red Sea water column Station 34 - depth 50m | place: Saudi Arabia: Red Sea | collected 2011-10-15 | depth 50 m
GACATTACGGTGGCCGGAGAAAAACCAATGAAACATTCTCTTACACTGAGCCATGGAAATGACTTCTTGCTCCAGTCTTCTCGACTACACTTAGATAAGACATCTCTTGATTTGGGCCCAGCTAAAAGAAGAATAGTGTAGTTATTAGTTAAGCTTTTAATATCAACATCTTCATCATCTCCTAAGTGTTGTTTAAGCCAGTCCATATCATGGAACTCTGATGCTGCAGCTGAGCCATACCATATTCTTTTTGGACCACGGTCTGAGCTTGGGATATTAGAAATGGTTGCTTCACTTTTAATCATCCCAAACTCATTAAGAAGATAACCCAATCCAACCCTGCCTGTTTTATGAGTAACGTTGCCACAAAACATTCGGTCAATAAAACTGTTGGCATCTGAGCCAGTAATTTCAAATCGATTAAAGCCATTCACTTCGGTAAGCCCTACATTATTTTGGACATTCTTTACTTCGTTTGCGACAATATCAAATGCTTCATCAAAGTGAAACGAGAGAGAAGGGTGGAAGTCCTTTGAAGGTTTAATATACTCAACCCGTTCCCATCCGTTAATAACGGTGAATTCTGCATTTTCTTGCTCCATTATTGGAGTCAGCGAGGTGGTTTTGGCGGGACGAGCTGCAGGACGGTGCTCGTGCGGGAAGTGAAAACGGAATTCGTTTTGGTAGTCTTCGATAGCCTTTAAGGAAGTCATTTCTACATTGGTGTGAGAAGTAAATCTTCGCGGATCAAGGCACCAAGTGTCATAGCAAGCCTCTCCATGAACAATTTGTTGAGCAAGCAACCAGCCATGTCCTCCACCTTCACCAAGACCTGCTCTTAAGCCAATAATACAAAAAGCGTTTTCTTTTCCAGGAATTTTTCCTACCAGTGGAGCGCCATCAATTGTATAAGTAATTGGACCATTAATGACGCTTCTTATTCCAGCATTCATTAGTGCTGGCATTCTGGAAAACGCTCCATCCAATACGTCTGTAACCCTCTCTAAATCATCCGGACAAAGGGCATTTACAAAGTTTGGATCAATCCCATCCATTCCCCAAGGTTTACAATTCTGTTCATAAAATCCAATTAGAAGTCCATTCTTATCTTGACGACAATAATAGTCGGATATTGGACATCTCAATAGAGGCATTCTGTGTCCTGCATCTTTAATCTCTTGAATATCCTCTGTTAGAAAATACTGATGCTCCATTGAGGCCACTGGATGATGAACACCCATCATTGCACCAACTTCGTTGACCCTGTATCCGCAGGCATTAACGATGACATCACAATCAATCTCACCAGTTTCGGTTGTTACTCTCCAGGTTCCATCCTGATATTGCTCTAGGGCAATGACTGGAGTATTTGTGTAAACCTCGGCACCAGCCTCTCGAGCTTTTCGCGCCAAAGAGTGGCACAGTTGATAGGGATCAATGTCGCCATCAAGCGGATCCCACAATCCGCCAATTAAATTATCCGTTGAGATTAATGGGTGACGTCGTTGACACTCCTTTGCATCAATTACCTCAAAGTCAACACCCATGCCTCGAGCCATTGATGCAAAGTGGTGATAGCCTTGCATCTGCTCTTTAGTGTTCGCAAGCCTGATTCCTCCATCACCATGATTGTAGTTGATTGGATGCTGAGGGTCGTCTGCCAATTCTTTGTATAGATTAATAGAATGTGTTTTCAAACCAACCATTGTTTGGTTCATTCCAAAATTAGTGACCTGAGCTGCAGAGTGCCAAGTTGTTCCACTGGTAAGGTCATTACGCTCAAGTAAGACTACATCCGTCCAACCCTCTTGGGTCAGATGATACAAGGTCGAGCAGCCTGCAATCCCACCACCAATTACAACGACTCTAGTTCTTGTTTTCATTTTTTATCAATAGTAAAACTCAATGGTGGACACTGAAACATCTGAAATATGATCCCTGCCATAGGCAACAATACCAAAGCTTCTGATTTTTTTTGGATCAAGAACTGAGTTTTTTGACCATCTCCTTTTAAAAGTTTTAAAAGGCAGGTCAATCATTTTCCATTCTGAATCAGCCTTGAAAGTTGCAGCATAATAGTCAGATGGAGACCAGCTCTCATTCGTTCTAATATGTATGTAGTAAGTTTCTCCATTTCCTCTTACATTAAGGCGAACACCTTTGAGTTGTTTATCATCTTTTTCAGAGTCTGCAAATGAAACGCCGGCTCGCAATTGTATAAAGCCACCATTATTAGCAGTGCTAACGTTGCCCGTAAGTCTCGCAAAATACATGTCTCCATCTTGCTCAAGAGTTACTTGTCCATCTGAAACTCCACCCATTACACGATCACTCACGTATTGCCAGTACCTTCCACTATCTGCATTGAATGGGTAGGAAAGGGTCTCCTCATCTGCAAAAGTTTTTGGACTAAGCGTTAGAATTGACATAGACAATAGAATTAGTTTCAAAAAATGGTTAAAAATATTTTTGTTAAGTGATTTGCAGAGCATAAAAAAATATTGAATTTTCAAAGAAATTTTATTATAGGTTTTTTTGTCATCCCATTAAATTTTTTTCTTAGCGAAAAAAAGCCGGCGGATGCCGGCTTTTGATTTCTTCAATTAAGAGACTAGAATTACAGGTTGTAACCCGTTTCTCCGAATCACGAATGTCGCTATTGCAGTGTATAGTGCAGTAGCCACTACAGCAGTAAATTGAATCTGTAATTGGTCACTAATAACAATCGCTTCATGACTCCAGCCGCCTTGGCCTGAAAAAATTCCAAGCTCTTTAGATGCAAAAATCCCAACCAAAATTGTTCCGCATATCCCGCCAATACCGTGAACTGGGAATACGTCAAGAGAGTCATCAATCTTGAATTTTTGTTTGATAATGATTACTGCATTGAAGCAAACAGCACCAGCAATAATTCCTATAACTAATGCGCCAGCAGGGCCTACAAATCCAGAAGCTGGAGTGATGGTTCCAAGACCTGCAACCATACCAGTTACTGATCCAAGCGCGGTTGGTTTTCCATATTTAACCCATTCATAGAACATCCAAGTCATAGCACCAGCTGCTGCAGAAATATGAGTAGCAAGGATTGCCATTGCAGCGTCTCCACCAGCAGAGAGGGCAGAGCCCCCATTAAAACCAAACCATCCAACCCAGAGCATGGCAGCACCAGTAATAGTCATTGTCATGTTGTGAGGAGGTATTGGTCTTTTTAGAAACTCCTGTCTTGGACCAAGTACAATAGCCGCGACCAATGCTGCTACACCTGCAGTGATGTGAACGACTGTTCCGCCAGCATAATCAAGCGTATCTCCAAGCCATCCGCCACCCCATACCCAGTGAGTAATTGGAGCATAGACAACAAATAGCCAAATGCTACTAAACAAGAGTACAGCAGAGAACTTCATTCGCTCTGCAAAGCCACCTACAATAAGGGCTGGCGTAATTATTGCAAATGTCATCTGAAACATTGCAAAGAGCGACTCTGGAATTGAGCCACTAGCACTATCTATACTGACTTGGGCTAACATAAAGTTTGATAGATTGCCTATAAATGGATTATCACCTGAAAATGCAAGACTGTATCCGGCTAAAAACCACAGGATACTTATAATCCCGGCTATAGCAAAACACTGCATCAAAACAGATAAGATATTGTTTGAGCGAACTAGCCCGCCATAGAAAAGTGCCAGTCCAGGAAGTGTCATGAATAAGACTAAGGCAGTGGATGTCATGATCCAAGCTGTATCAGCACCATTAATGACGTCCGCAAAAGCGGTCATTGGCAATAAAGCCAATAGAATAAATTTTTTCATTGAGCTCTCCTAAAGTGCGTCTTGGTCCGTTTCGCCTGTGCGAATACGAACTACTTTTTCGATGTCAGTGACAAAGATTTTGCCATCACCTTTATTTCCGGAACGAGCGATATCGCTAATTGTATTAATTAGCAGATCCAAATTCTTATTTGAAATTGCAATTTCAAGTTTTACTTTGTGAACAAATTCAACAGTAAACTCTGTACCTCGATATAACTCAGTATGACCTTTTTGTTTTCCGAAGCCTTTCACTTCAGTTACTGTCATGCCTGGTATGTCGACATCACAAAGCGCCTCTCTAACTTGATCTAGATTTTCTGGCCTTAGAATTGCTGTAACTAATTTCACTTTATCTTCCTTGAACTTTTAATATCTTCCGTAGACATCTTGGAATAATATCCGACATTGGCTCTTTGGAAGCTACATTGCTAGTAGTTCAGTTGCTTCATTGCAACTGTAATCACATTATAGATTATTTGATTTTTATTTGGCACTAATTCTTTTAACTGAAGAGATTAATTGTTTTCAAATACTCTGTTATGTGTATCGTAACAACGAATAAAAGTTGCACATCTCATTAAGTGTTTGAGTCTTTGGGCGCCTGCATATGTACAAGAACTTCTTATGCCACCCAATATGTCTTGAATTGTGTTTGATACTTCGCCACGATATGGCACCAACACTTCTCGCCCCTCTGAACTTCGATAATCTTTCAGTCCTCCAAAGTGTTTTACATTTGCCGCATCTGAACTCATCCCATAAAACTGTATAAATGATTTTTCTTCTGTAACACCTACTTCATTAGTCAAATACTCCTTAGTAACGATCTTGCCTCCACCTTCATCATGTCCTGCCAACATTCCCCCTAGCATTACATAGTCAGCTCCTCCAGCAAAAGCTTTGACAACATCACCTGGTGTAGCACAGCCGCCGTCAGCTATAATATGTCCTCCTAGCCCATGGGCAGCATCAGCGCATTCAATGACTGCTGATAATTGCGGATATCCAATTCCAGTTTGAATTCTAGTTGTGCACACGCTGCCTGGCCCAATTCCAACCTTGATGATATCTGCGCCATTTAAAATGAGCTCTTCTGTCATCTCACCAGTAACTACATTCCCAGCAATGATAACTACGTACGGATATTCTTTTCTAAACTTTCTAACGAAGTTGCTAAATCGTTCACTGTATCCATTTGCTACATCAATACAAACATACTTTAGATTGCCTTTATCAACCTGGTTATAGACCTCTTTAAACTTAGCTGAATCATTATCTGTAATTCCAATACTCATTGCTACATGTTCTCTTCTAAAATCATTGTCAGCATTAAAGTAATCAACCAGCTCATCTACTGCCAAAGTTTTAACAAGACATGTAAAGAGTTTTTGTTGCGCCAGTATGTCTGCCATTTCAAATGTACCGACTCCATCCATATTAGATGCCATAATAGGAATGCCGCGATAATGTCGATAATCATCTATTGTGTCGCCTTTATAATTACGAAATTTAAAGCCACGTTCTAAGTCAACTTCTTTTCTTGAGCCTAAAGTGCTTCGTTTTGGTCTAATTAGAACATTGTTGTAATCTAGCTTGATATCTTCTTCAATTCTCATTGCTCAATTCCTAGTAATTTTTTTTGGATAGATTGTTAATATTGTTACATACTCTTAATGTCAAATGAAACGAAATTTCAGTTAATTGATTGGGATTTATTTAGATTTATTTTCATCTTCAATTTTCTCCTTATAAATTCCAAAACCAATAAGCAAATGAAGAATAAATTGAAAAGGAAATTTATAACAAAATTTAAATAATGAAATTAATTTTTTCACACTAGAATTATAAGTCAACTAGAACTCATTTCCAAGTTTAGTTTGATGGGAGGGTGTTAGTGAGGTGGTGGAGGGACAGGGATTCGAACCCTGGAAGGGTATTAGCCCTTGCTGGTTTTCAAGACCAGTGCATTCAACCGCTCTGCCATCCCTCCGAAAGATTGGTATGATACCGTTTTTATGAATAAAGTATATAAAATTTATTTAAAAAAACTGCATTTTTTTGCGTATAATTCTCACTTTTTAGAAATTTCATTAGGTGGACGTTATGTCTAAAGTATGTCAAGTAACTGGTAAGAGACCTATAAGTGGAAATAACGTTTCGCACGCTCATAACAAAACACGTCGTCGTTTTTACCCAAACCTCCACACTCACCGTTTTTGGGTTGAGTCTGAAAATCGTTTCGTTAAGTTGAAATTATCTGCAAGAGGCTTAAGAGTAATTGACAAGAAAGGAATTGACGCGGTACTAGAAGAGATTCGTGGTCGCGGTGAAAAGGTATAAGGAGTAAATTATGAGAGAAAAAATTAAACTAGTTTCCTCAGCTGATACAGGTCACTATTACACTACTACTAAAAACAAAAGAATTCACCCAGAAAAGGTTGAGGTTAAGAAATTTGATCCCGTGGTCAGAAAGCACGTGATGTACAAAGAAGCCAAGATTAAGTAAACTCTTTGTAAGAATATAAAAAAAGCCGCTTTGAGCGGCTTTTTTAATGCCTAAATTTTAACTTTGCAGAATTACTTCTAGTGGAACATTTGAAGAAGCCTCTTGATAATCTGCGATTTGATCAAAGTTAAGATATTGGTATATTTCACCAGACATAGGCTCAATATTTTTCATCAAGGCTAAGTACTCTTCTGGAGTGGGGATGTAACCTAATTTAGCTGAGATTGCAGCCACTTCAGCAGATGCAAGGAAAACGTTGCTGTTGTCACCTAGCCTATTTGGGAAGTTTCTTGTGGACGTGGAAACAACCGAAGCTCCTTCTTCAACTCTGGCTTGATTTCCCATACAAAGAGAGCATCCAGGGACCTCAGTTCTATCTGTAAGGCGCTCAAATGTCTCATAGATTCCTTCGGACCTTAATTGTTTTTCGTCCATCCTTGTTGGTGGGGCAACCCACAGGACGGTGTTTAGTTCCGATTTATCTTCAAGAAGCTGAGCCGCAGCTCTAAAGTGTCCAATGTTGGTCATGCAGGAGCCAATAAAGACTTCATCAATGGAAGTTTTAGCAACCGATGAGAGAAGTCTGACATCATCAGGGTCATTTGGACATGCCAAGATTGGCTCTTTAATTTCCTCAAGGTCTATTTCAATTACTTCTGCATACTCGCAATCTTCATCAGCCTCAAGTAACTCAGGATTATCAAGCCACTTTTTCATGTCCTGGATTCTCTTTGCTATAGTTTTTTTATCGTCATAGCCAGAATCAATCATGGATCCAAGAAGCGTAATGTTTGAGTTCAGATATTCTTGAATTGGTTCTTTATTGAGCTTAACAGTGCAGCCATTTGCTGAGCGCTCTGCTGTGGCATCAGCCAGCTCAAATGCTTGTTCGACCTTAAGATCACCGAGTCCTTCAATTTCTAGTACTCGGCCAGAGAAAACATTCTTTTTGTTGGATTTGTCAACCGTAAGCAATCCTTTTTGAATAGCAAAGTAAGGTATCGCGTTGACGAGATCTCTCAGAGTAATGCCCGGCTGCATTTCCCCTTTAAATCGTACCAAAACTGATTCAGGCATATCTAGGGGCAAAACGCCAATGGATGCACCAAAGGCAACTAGACCAGATCCTGCTGGAAAACTAATTCCAATTGGGAAGCGTGTGTGTGAGTCACCGCCAGTTCCAACTGCATCAGGTAGCAACATACGATTTAACCAGGAGTGAATGATGCCGTCTCCAGGCTTGAGTGAGACTCCACCCCGTGAATGCATGAAGTCAGGTAGCGTATGCTGTAATTCAAGGTCAATCGGTTTAGGATAGGCCGCTGTATGACAAAAACTCTGCATCACTAGGTCAGCAGAAAACCCGAGGCAGGCTAGTTCTTTCAGCTCGTCACGTGTCATAGCGCCTGTGGTATCTTGTGAACCTACCGTACTCATTCGAGGCTCACAGTAGGTTCCAGGTCTAATACCTTTCACACCACAAGCCTTACCAACAATTTTTTGGGCCAGTGTAAATCCTAATTCACTATTTTTTGGATCAACTGGACGAAGAAAAACATCGCTGACTTCGAGACCCAGTTCAGCCCTTGTTTTGTCAGTGAGTCCTCTACCAATAATGAGCGGAATTCTGCCACCTGCTCTAACTTCATCAGGCATCGTGCTTGGAGCTAAATCAAATTTGGAAACAGTTTCACCAGATGAGTTCTTAATGACTCCATCGTAGGGATAAATAGTAATTTCATCTCCCATCTGCAGTCCAGAAACGTCACATTGTATTGGCAGAGCGCCCGAGTCTTCGGCTGTATTAAAAAAGATAGGTGCAATTTTACCGCCGAGTACTATTCCGCCACTATTTTTGTTCGGGATATAGTCTATTGGCTCGCCCATGTGCCATAAAACTGAGTTGATTGCTGATTTTCTCGAAGATCCAGTACCAACCACATCTCCAACATAGGCTAGAGGGAGGCCTTTTTCCTTGAGTTCTGCAATTTTTTCAAGCGGATTATCCATTTTCTTAATAAGCATCGCCTTTGCATGAAGAGGAATGTCTGGACGTGACCATGCCTCGGTTGCTGGAGAAAGATCATCTGTGTTGGTTTCACCATCTACTCGAAAAACAGTCACCTTGATGCTTTCAGGTAGAGGCTCTTTTGAGGTAAACCATTCAGCGGATGCCCACGAATCAACTATTTTTTTAGCGTAAGGGTTGCTTGAAGACTTCTCGAGGATTTGTTGGTGAGCCTCGTAAATGAGTATGGTATGTGAAAGCGCTTCGCATGCAGTTTCAGCAGTTTCTTCATCATCCAACAGGTCAATTAACGACGCAATACTGTATCCACCAAGCATTGTTCCTAATAAGAAAGTAGCGTGTTTTTTTGAAATGGCTTTGCAAGTTTCTTCGCCCTTGGCGACACTCGTAAGGAAGCCAGCTTTAACGTATGCGGCCTCGTCTACCCCTGGCGGAACTCTGTGCGTTAAAAGATTTAAATAAAAATCATCATCATTCCCCTCTAGAAGACTTTCGACGACTGATTTGGTTTGTTTGGCATCAAGCGCCAAAGGAGGAAGGTTTTCTGATTCTCTCTCAGCGCAGTGCTTTAGGTAAGCTTCTTTCATAAATATACTGACTCTTAGGTGATTAGATAAATAGAGTATAATTTTATCCTCTTTGGTATAAAGGCTTGAATTTTTTAAAGCAATTGTTCGTATTATGACATTTGATAACCTTACCTCTATTTCACCAATTGATGGACGCTACAGTGACAAGACAAATGCACTCAAGCCTATTTTTAGTGAATTTGGATTAATGAAATATAGGCTTCTTGTTGAGGTACGCTGGTTAGAGGCATTATCAAAAAATTCAAATATTCCCGAAGTACCTTCCTTTAGCGCTAAGGCAAATGAACAACTTCTAGCCATTGCCAATAATTTCAGTATTGAGGATGCAAAAGCAATTAAGGAAATTGAAAAAACGACCAACCATGATGTCAAGGCAGTTGAGTATTTTTTGAAGGAACAAATATCTTCAATACCGGAACTTAAAAAAGTCAGCGAGTTTATTCATTTTGCTTGTACCTCTGAAGATATCAATAATTTATCTCATGCCCTTATGCTGGATAATGGAAGAGATGTACTTTTAACTGAAATGTCAGAACTGCTCAATCTAATAACTGATTTAGCGAAAAATAATGCAAACATATCGATGCTCTCTAGAACTCATGGGCAAACTGCATCACCAACGACACTTGGCAAGGAGATGGCCAACTTCGCTTATCGACTCGATAGGCAAATCAGTCAACTGAAGGATGTCCGCATCATGGGTAAATTTAACGGTGCAGTTGGAAACTTTAATGCACATTTAAGCGCTTATCCTGAAATTGATTGGCAAAAGATTTCTATGGACTTTATCGAAGGTCTTGGCATCAACTATGCTCCATACAGTTCACAAATAGAGACCCACGACTACATTGCAGAGTACTTTCATGCTTTAAACAGATTCAATACAATATTGATTGACTTTTGCCGTGATGTTTGGGGGTATATTTCGTTAGGCTATTTCACGCAAAAAACAGTTAAGGGTGAAATTGGATCGTCAACGATGCCGCACAAAGTAAATCCTATTGATTTTGAGAATGCAGAAGGTAACCTAGGGTTGGCAATTGCAATCGGAGATCATTTTGCTGCCAAACTGCCTATTTCTAGGTGGCAGCGCTTTCTCTTCAGTATGCAAGGGGATCAATAAACTTGAAGTCAATGAAACTAGACTGCTCGAGGATCTTGATAATGCATGGGAAGTATTGGCAGAGCCGATTCAAACTGTGATGCGTCGATATGGGATTGAAAACCCTTATGAAAAGTTGAAGGAGCTTACAAGGGGAAAGGCAATTGATGCCGAAATAATAAAAGACTTTATTAATTCACTGGAGATACCTTCTGAAGCCAAAGAGGAGCTCTATAAACTCACACCAGCAAACTATATTGGAGATGCGATTAAATTAGCACGAGATATATAAAACTGATATAATTTCCCGCCTTAATAATTTAACAATCTAAAAGAGGAGCAAAAAACCCATGGTTAAGATTAGACTAGCCCGAGGTGGAGCCAAGAAAAACCCTTTTTATTCGATTGTAGCAACAGACTCTAGAAAAAGAAGAGATAGTGGTTACATTGAGCGTATTGGATACTTTAATCCTGTTGCTCGCGGACAAGAAGTCAGGCTTCAACTCGAAGAAGACAGACTGTCACACTGGATTTCTCAGGGAGCACAGATCTCAGATCGCGTAAAGCAACTTGTCAAGGAATACAGAGACCCATCTATTCGTGAGAAGCAGTTAGCTAAGCAGGCAGCTAAGGCCGATGAAAAGGCTAAGAAGATTGCTGCTGAAGAGAAAGCTAAGGCAGACCTAGAAGCCAAGGAAGCTGCTGAAGCAGCAGCGGCCTTAGCCGCAGAAGAAGCCGCAGCAGAAGCTCCAGCAGAAGAAGCCGCAGCAGAAGCTCCAGCAGAAGAAGCCGCAGCAGAAGCTTCATCAGCACCTCAAGAAAACGATAAAAAGCTGTTAGTCGGAAAGATTAACGGCTTTTTTGGTTTACAGGGCTGGGTAAAAGTATTCTCATACACTAATCCCAGGACTAACATTCTTAACTACTCGCCTTGGTCTATCAATGTTGATGGAGATTTCCAAACCATTGAGATTACAAAAGGGCGGGAGCAGTCAAAAACAATTGTCGCCCATATTAAAGGAGTAGATAGTCGTGAAGATTCTCAAAAATTTATTGGACAAGATGTTTATATAGATAAGGATCAGCTTCCTAAGCTTCCGAAGGGCGAATACTATTGGCACGAGCTCATTGGATTTGATGTGATTAACCAAGATCAGGTGAAGCTTGGCATAGTAGATTATTTTGTAGAGACAGGGGCAAACAACATCCTAGTAGTCAAAGGTAATAAGGAGCACTGGATCCCATATATTGAACCCTTTTTAGTTTCAATCGACTCCAAAAACAAAATTATTTTGGTGGATTGGGATAAAGATTTTTAATTAGAATTAAAAAAATCTGCGTTTGACTGTTCTAGTTAGGTACACTTATTAGTGGATTAAAACTTAACTTCAGAAACATATTTCATGATTTGGATAACAAGACTATTTCCATTTTTGTTATGGATTAAAGACCTTAGTAACCCAAAAACTTTCAAAGCCGATGTTGTGGCAGGTGCAACCGTCGCATTCGTTTTAATCCCTCAGTCGATGGCCTATGCGCAGCTTGCTGGGCTCGGACCCGAGTACGGTCTTTATGCATCCTTTTTACCCGTCCTGATTGGCGCCATGATGGGCTCATCAAGACAGCTCTCAACAGGCCCAGTTGCTGTAGTTTCTTTGTTGACAGCAGCGGCACTTGGAGAAATCGTAACCGATCCTTCTAGCTATGCGGTCTACGCTGCACTACTTGCTTTAATTGTTGGTGTGTTTCAATTTTCACTTGGAATCCTGAGGTTAGGTTTTGTCATTAACTTCCTTTCTCTTCCTGTGGTAACCGGTTTTACAAATGCAGCGGCAATCATTATTGGAACTTCACAGCTCCCAAAAGTTTTTGGAATAAGGGTTATTAATTCGAATGATACTGATTGGGAGAGTGCGTGCCAACCATTAACTCTGATTGAAAGAATCGAAAATATTGATGCCAACGGACTTCATACAATCTGTAATGCCGATCAAAGTTATCAGACGATTGCTAGGCTTCTAGAAGCGGCAATCTACTATACTCATCTCCCAACATTAGCCATGGCGATTTCCGGCGTATTGGGCATTATATTATTTCAGCGTTTTTTCCCTAGATTGCCAGCGATCTTATCGGTCGCAGTGCTTTCAACTGCAGTTTCGTTCTTAATTGATTATCAGGGTATGGGTGGCGCTATAGTGAGCTCAATTAATATTGAGGGTTTGCTTAGTTTTAAGTTGCCAAGTTTTGACTTTAATGCAGTTGGAACCCTTTTTATCTATGCGATAACAATATCTTTAATTGGCTTTATGGAGGCAATCTCAGTAGCAAAATCAATGGCTGCAACCACCAAACAGCGTCTAGATGTTAACCAAGAGCTCATTGGTCAGGGGCTCTCTAATGTAACCTCAAGCTTCTTTCAAGGGTACGCTGTCTCTGGATCTTTTTCTAGGTCGGCGGTTAACCTGACTGCTGGCGCAGTGACTGGATTCTCATCTGTCGTGACAGCAGTCATTGTTGGGTTGACAATTATCTGGTTGACACCCTTGCTCTATCATCTCCCACAAGCAACTCTAGCAGCAATTATCCTGATGGCAGTCGTTAACCTGATTCATTTCTCACCCCTTAGGCATGCATGGAAAGTTGAAAAGCATGACGGTTTGGTAGGTTTACTAACTTTCATCATGACGCTTACTTTTGCCCCTCACCTTGAGAACGGAATTGCTTTTGGAGTAATTATGTCATTAGGATTGTTTCTATACCGCACTATGGAGCCGAACTTTGCTGAGCTATCGGTTGAGCATGGTTCGATTATAGCCTCGAGGTTTGCTGATGAGTCGGTTGAGGTGAGTCCTCATGTTAAAGTTGCAAAGTGGAGTGGTTCTCTCTATTTCGCAAATGCCGCTTATTTTGAAACCAAGCTGCTCGATTTAATTGCAAGGAATAATGATCAATTAAAGTACGTGATTGTTGATGTGGCCTCTATTGTTCAGGTTGACGCAAGCGGTGAACAGGTGCTGTCAGGTCTGGTTGAGACATTCTCGAATTCTGGCGTTGAGATACTTTTTGCAAGAACAGAAAGACTGGAGGCAGAATTATTTAGATCAGGATTCAAGAAGCGCTATGGAGAAAATCGATTCTTTGACTTGAGGGCAGACGCATTAAAATTTGTCTGGCAAGAGTTAGAAGTCCTTGAAAGAGAGAGTGAAGAAGATTTTGACGTGAATATTGACGATGGAGTTGTTATCTAACTAGATTTCTTTATAGAAGGCCTTCATGAAATACAAACCTTGAGGCTCTGCAGTTGGACCAGCTTTCTTTCTATCCTTGCTTGATAAAACCTGTGACATCCATTCAACACTCTTTTCACCTCTACCAATTTTCAGAAGAGTTCCAACAATATTTCGAACCATATGATGAAGGAACGCGTTAGCTTTAATGTTAAGGATTAGCTCGTCTTCAATCGAATCAATCTGAATATGCTCAACTGTTTTAATCGGTGATTTTGCTTGACACAAGCTTCCTCTAAAGCAAGAAAAGTGCATGAAAGTCATCACTGACAAACTTAACCCACTTAAAGTTGACGTCACTAGGAAGGTTGACATTGCCACCAAAAAGCCAAGCCCTGTCAGTTCTAATGGTATCAGTCTCGAAATGTATGACTTGTTCAACAGCATGAACTCCAGAGTCAGTTCTGCCACTACAAAATACACGAACTGGGTGATTAGCTACCTGTGATAGCGCAGATTCAACAACGCTCTGCACTGTTCGAAGACCAGATTTTTGCACTTGCCATCCATGAAAATTCTTTCCAAAATACTCAACGCCTAGCGCAACTTTCATAATCAACCACTGATTTTATTTATTGTAAAATTGTGATTAACATTTTAACAAACTATTATGACTCGCTTGACGAGTCTATTTATGGAAGAGTCAAATGAGTAAAAGCCAAAAACCTACTGGCATAAAAAAACTGTGGTCTGCCTCTGTGTACTCTGCAAAAGGGTTAAAGAGTTGCTATCAATCTGAGTATGCATTTCGTCTTGAAGTTTGGTTGGCATTAGTTTTACTACCTCTTGGCTATTGGCTGGGAGAATCTTCAATTGAAAAAGTGCTCTTAATTACTCCAATCTTTTTAGTTTTGATTGTAGAGCTTATAAATTCAGCGATTGAGGCTGTCGTGGATCGAGTTGGAATGGAGCACCATGAACTTTCAGGCTTTGCAAAAGATGCGGGCTCAGCAGCGGTTCTAATCTCTTTAGTCATTTTCATAGTCACGTGGATTATTATTCTTCTTTAAAGAGCCAGCTTGATTATGATTTAGATTGTCATTTTTTTGACTCAATTGACAGTACCAACTCCTTTCTTGCAAATTCTCCATACGAAACTAAGACCCAGTTATGCGTTGCTAGAGAACAAACCAAGGGGCAGGGCCAGCATGGAAGAAACTGGGTCTCAGAGAAAGATGGAAGCATCATCTTCTCGATTCGACAGTGTTTTCATGAACAAGTAAATGTTAGCGGCCTGAGTTTGGTTGTAGGAATGGCAATAATCAAATCCATAGAGGCTGAATGTCAGTTGCTTGGTCTTAAAATTAAATGGCCC
>LUMG01000272.1_pt1 | contig 14616 bp, 18 predicted proteins | sample 729691 | NCBI WGS metagenome assembly LUMG01 (sample SAMN03860269, study PRJNA289734) | marine metagenome | biome: seawater column; feature: ocean; material: water; isolation source: Red Sea water column Station 34 - depth 50m | place: Saudi Arabia: Red Sea | collected 2011-10-15 | depth 50 m
CTGTTGCACCGTGTGAATTGTAAGATTTACTTTTTGTAGATGGCTGTATCCATGCAGTTCCTGCAATATCGAAATGTACCCATGGTACGTTTCCTACAGCATTTGCTAAAAATGCGGCAGCCGTAATAGTTCCTGCTGCTCTTCCCATTCCAAGATTTCTAATGTCAGCAACCTTTGATTTTACCATATCCATATAATCATCATTTATTGGTAGTTCCCAAACTTCTTCAGAAGTTTTTGCAGATGATGATTTGATCTTTGTTGCAAGTTTTGTATTATTACTTACAATTCCTGCCACATTGGTTCCTAATGCTACAATACAAGCTCCAGTTAATGTTGCAAAATCCATTACTGAAGATGGTTGATAATGTTTTATTCCATAAGCAAGTCCGTCTGCTAAAATCAATCTTCCTTCTGCATCTGTATTCAGAATTTCTGCAGTTTTACCATTAAATAATTTTATAATATCTCCTGGTCTAAATGCGTCTCCACTTGGCATATTTTCTACAGAAGGAACAATTGCTATCACATTGATTGGAAGTTTTAATTCTGAAATTGCTTTCATTACACCTAAAACTGTACAGCCTCCACACTTGTCAAACTTCATCTCGTCCATCTTTTCTCCAGGTTTTAATGAAATTCCACCTGTATCAAAAGTTACAGCCTTTCCAACAAGTAAGATTGGTTTTTGTTCTTTCTTCCCATTTCTATATTCTAGAATTATGAATTTAGGTTCATTTTTACTTCCTTGTCCAACTGCTGTAACTCCGCCCAATCTTTTAGCTTTTATTTCATTTTTTGAAAATACAGTGCATTTCATCTTATTTTGATTTGCTATTTTCTTTGCAATTTCACCTAATTTTGCTGGAGGACATTCATTTGGTGGAAGATTTGCAACATCTCTTGTAAATCTAACTGCATCTGATATTGTTATTGAATTTTTAATTATTTTTTGTGCATTTTTATCAGATGTTAATAATGTAAGATCTGGTTCTTTTTTATTTGATTTTTCTTTTTTGTATAAATCAAAATCATACAATGAAAGATTTGCACCTTCTACAATTGCTGTTATAACTTGATCATTTTTAACTGAAATTTTCTCTGGTGTAATAATTGTAAATTCCTTTATACCTAATTCATGAATCTTTTTTGTAATATTTCCTGAAACATCTCTAATAACATCTGAGGTTAGTTTATTCTTCTTACCTAATCCTGCAATCAAAATTCTCTCTGATGGAACTTCTTTATGTGAATGAATGATCGTGATCTTACCTTTTCCTCCTTTGAATTCTTTCACTGATTGTGAAATTGTTTGGTCAATTTTTTTATTGAATTTTCCTAATCCTATTGCAACATTTGTATCCTCAATACAAAATGCACATAAAATTGAGGTTTTCTTTTTTGTTGCAAGACCCGTTTCTGCTCTTATTCTCATACAACTTTTCTAAAAAATACTTTTTTTATACATTACTTATCTTGATCTTTCTGCTATGTGTGATTAAACTGGCTGAGCGGAAAAATACTGCCAATGAATCTTTACATCCTATGTCACATGATTCTTGAATGCTTACTTTATTGAATTCTCTTCCATGAACTCTCAAAATTGCTGACAATAATGGTATAATTGCTGCTCTTCCTCCATATGCTGTTTCTTTATCAATAAACCAAAACATTTCCAATGCATCATCTTCTAGAATCTTTTCTCTTATTTCTCCTCCAAATTGTGTATAATGACCGATCATACGTAATTTCCCTTTTGCCAAGAAATTCATCAACTTGGCAAATTTTATGCAAACATAGCATTTGTCATCATAAATCATGAGTGGAAGTGAATCATGAAATTCCATACTTGAGATACGATCTTTGTAGATTAAAATTTTCGGAAATAGCTATTTATGTAATTCTGGCTATTTTTTGGTGAGGACGATCATGTGTAAAATTAAAAGTGTCAATTTGGTCAATAAATCAAAATGGGCCTAAATTACTATCAAATTAAAAAAAATGTTCTTAAAGCAAGAAAATTAGTTATTCGTGGAACTTCCATTGCTGGTTCTGGTCATCCGGGTGGTTCATTTTCAATGGCCGAGATTATGGGTTGTATTTTTTATAATCATTTGAAGTTTGATCCAAAGAACCCTGAATGGGAGGACCGTGACAAACTAATTCTATCAAAAGGTCATGCTTCACCAGGTTTATTTTCAAACATGGCTGTAGCTGGATATTTTGAGGAATCTCAATTAGACACGTTGCGACAATTTGGAAGTAAATTACAAGGTCATCCTGATCTTAAATGTCCTGGTGTTGAATTTTGTGGAGGATCTCTAGGTATTGGATTATCTTATTCAATTGGAAATGCATTGGCTGCAAAACTTGACCAAAAAGACACGCATATTTTTACAGTAATGGGTGATGGCGAGAGTGATGAAGGCCAAGTTTGGGAAGCTGCAATGACTGCTGCTAAATACAATGTTGATAATTTGACGCTAATTCTTGATAGGAATTTCATACAACAAGATTCTTACACTGAAAAAATTATGCCGCTTGATGAATCACTGGAAGGTGATGAACTTTCTGAAATGTGGAAAGATGCTAGCAGATGGAAAACTGGTGACAAGTGGCGTTCCTTTGGTTGGAATGTAATAGAAGTTGATGGTCATAGAATTGAACAAGTTTCTGATGCACTTACTAGAGCAAAATCTGTTAAAGGCATGCCATCAATCATCATAGCCAGAACAATAAAAGGAAAAGCAGTTGAACATATGGAAGATAATCCACAATGGCATGGAAAAGCTCCAAATCCTGCACTTGTTCCTGTGATTAACGAAGAATTAGATTCTCAATTTATGATTGCACCATCTATAATTGCAGGTGATATGACGAATCTAGAAAATGAAGTTAAACGATGTGATGATGGACGAGCTGATTACATACATCTGGATGTAATGGATGGTCAATTTGTTCCAAATTCCACTTTTGATCACACAAAAATTAAGGAGCTAAGACCTCTAACTGTAATTCCATTTGACACACACCTTATGATTAACGAACCTGTTAAACAAATTCAAAATTATATTGATGCTGGAAGTGATATTGTAACTGTTCATACAGAAGTTTGTGATGAATCAAGTTTTGGGGAAATACATGATTTACTAAAATCAAACAAAGTTGGTGTTGGTTTGGCAATAAATCCTGATACATCCATGCCTGATTGGAGTAAAAAATTTGTTTCTTCACTTGATCAAATAATAGTGATGTCTGTCGTTCCTGGAAAATCAGGCCAAAAATATATTGAAAATACACATGAAAAGACAAAAAATCTTATGGTCAATTTGAAAGAAAATGGTTTCACTGGTTACATAGAAGCTGATGGTGGAGTAACTCTAGATAACATCGGTCAATGTTTTGCAGATGGTGCACGTGCATTTGTTGGTGGTAGTGCCATAATTGGTCAAACTGATGTTCGATTAGTAATTAGGGAATTTAGAAATCAAGTATTAAGAACTAGAAGAAAATTGTTAATTCAAAAAGCAAATGAACTTGGAGGAACTGAATTAGTCAATAAATGGATTGACTTGCATGTTATAGGTAAGAAAAAAGATGAATTGCAACAAATAGCAACGGAGCTTGGATATCAATGACTGATGAATTTGGTGATATGCGAACTGCATATGGAAAAGCACTAACTGAATTAGGTGAACAAGACAAAAATATTGTTGTTTTAGGCGCAGACACCACTGATTCATTAAAAACATCTGGTTTTGGAAAAAGTTTTCCTGATAGATTTTTTAATGTAGGTATAGCTGAAGCAAATTTAGTATCTGTTGCTGCAGGATTAGCTTATTCTGGAAAAACATCATTTGCAAGTACGTATGCAATATTTTTGCCAGGACGATGTGTTGATCAAATAAGAAATTCAATTGCATATCCTTCAAGAGGAGAAAAAAAAGGCTTGAATGTTAAATTAGTAACTTCTCATGGTGGATTATCTGTGGGACCTGACGGTGGTTCTCATCAAACGATTGAAGATATTGCAATTATGCGTGTCATTCCAAACATGAAAGTTCTAATCCCTGCTGATGCTGTGGCTGTATCTAAATTAACAAAAAATATTGCAGAAATTTACGGTCCATTTTACATGAGAATGGCCAGATCAAAAGTACCTACTGTTCACTCTGATTCACAAAAATTTGAAATTGGAAAAGGTATTACGTTAAGAGATGGAAATGATTGCACAATAGCAGCTACTGGAATTACAGTAGAAAAAGCTGCACGAGAAACTGGTGGAATTGTTACCTGTGAAGAACATAATGTAATTGGAGGATTTGGTTCTGCTGTTGCTGAAGTCGTTTCTGAGACATATCCTGTACCTATACGCAGAATTGGTGCACAGGATAAATTTGGTGAATCTGCTCGTGATAATGAAATTCCACAATTATTGGAAAAACATGGTATCACATCAATTAATATAGAAAAAACTGTCAAGGATATCCGGAGTAAACAATGAAAATTTTCCTTGATACGGCAAACATAGACGATATTAGAAAATACAACGACATGGGTTTGTTGGATGGAATTACCACCAATCCTTCTTTACTTGCAAAGGAAGGTGGCGACCCACATGCTGCAATGGAAGAAATTACTAGAATAATCAAAGGTGATGTAAGTTTAGAAGTTGTAAGTACTGATTATGATGGAATGATGGAAGAAGGAAAAAAACTTAGAGAGTATGGTGAACATGTTGTAGTTAAATGTCCAATGACTGGTGACGGATTAAAAGCTTGTAAGAGTTTCTCAGAGCAGGGAATACCTGTCAATGTCACACTTGTATTTTCGGCAAATCAAGCTCTTCTTGCAGCAAAGGCAGGAGCAAAATATGTTAGTCCATTCATTGGAAGATTGGATGATATTGGTCATACTGGAATGGATTTGATTAGAGAAATCAAACAAGTATTTTCAAACTATGATTTTAAAACTGAAATTCTTGTTGCCAGTGTAAGACATCCACAACATGTTGTAGATGCTGCAAAAATTGGTGCCGATGTTGTAACTTTACCTGCTGGAGTATTAGCTAAAATGCTTGGTCATTCATTAACTGATAAGGGTCTTAAAGCATTTCTTGCCGACTGGAATAAACTCCAATCTGAGCTATCAAACAAAGCATAATTTTGATTAACACTTGACTGGTCTTTTTAATAATCCCCGACGTCGATTACGAACACTTGTTAAGAAAAAAAAATATGATGAAGCTCTTGAATATGGACACGGAATTGAAAAAAAACTTGAACATGATCCTGATATTGCATTTATCATTGGTACAATCTATTACATCAAAGGTGATCCTGAAAAGACATTAGAGTATATGGATAAAACTCTGGAAATTGGAATGTTTGATCTTGATGCTCTTGCAATCAAAGCAAGTGTATATCTAAATCTAAAAAATAAAGAAAAAGTAATCGAGTGTTGTAATAAAATAAAAGAATTAGATCCAAAAAATAAATCTCTAATTGAGATTGAAGATGAGCTAAAGAAAATCTAAAAATAATAAATAGAATTGGAAAATCTACGCGTCGTAGATCATTAATTCTTTTTCTTCTAATGTGGAGTGTAGGTTATGTACAGATCTATACACGTCTGCTTCTTTCTTAGCTCCTGTGCATACAAGTTTGCCTGATGCAAACAATAGAATTACTGTTTTTGGATCAAGCATTCTGTGAATCAAACCTGGAAATTGTTCAGGTTCGTACATACTTCTTGGCAATTTTCTTGCTGCTTGTTCTAGATGTATTTTGCCACCTAGATTAATTGCTGCAACAATATTTTGTACTGTAATGACTGCATCTTTCTTAATTTTGATACCTCCTTTACGTAATTGTTTTACAACTGTTTGAACAGCTTTTACTGCCATTTCTTCAGATTTTGCGCCGGTACATACCATTTTACCAGTTCTAAAAATTAGTGTAGCAGTTCTTGGACTTTCCAATCGGAATACTAAACCTGGAAATTGATCTGGGTGGTACTCTGTATCAGGAAATTTTTTAGTAATATCATTTAGATCTACTTTCTGATCAACTGATGCTGATGCGACCACGTTTTCTACACTTACAATTGGTTTTGTCTGTGGCATTTCTACTCTTTTAAATACTCCCTTTATATATACATGGATTTGATTTCAGTCTGATATTCCAATTAATGACGGTTTATCCACATATACCGATGTTCTTCTTCAAAAAGATCTAGTTTTACTTCATTGTTTTTTATCTCATCTGGATGAAATTCAAAGAAATTTAATTTTCCCATATGTTCAATTGGCACTCGTAATTTTTTTGGGTTTTCTAAAATAAATCCATACTTGTTTTTTGTATTATTTGATACTGAATGATGTTTTTTCTTATCCTTGTTCAGTTCTTTATCTGATTCATATTTTTTAACATCAACCAAATTTACTTTTCCTATTATTGCACCTGTAACAATCTCTTCAGGTGATATTTCCAATCTCTTACAATCTTCTGTGAGTACATTCTTTGCAGCATGAACTAAAAATTCACCTCGAAATTTGGTATTCCATTTTCGCAATTCAATTGTTTTTTTACCTTGAACAATTAACTCTGCAAATGGTTGACAAATTGAAAGACATTTCATAAATTTCTATTATTTGGATTGTCTATAAAAATATCAGAATTGTGAGGCTTGTTCGATTATTTCTGATAAATCTTTTGTCTGACTCTCAGGAAGTCCTGTAATTCCTCCAGTTAAACTGTCAGTTTGGATACCTTTGTCGGCTAGAACATTTGCCGCCATTAGGGATGTTCTTCCTGCCATACAAACCATCAATGATTTTCCTTGTGATTCTTGCAATGCCTGATCAATCTCTTCAGGAACTTGTTGTCCTGATAGCAATTCTTGTGCAGTTCTGGCATTTGGTACTATAATCTTGCTTTTATCAATTCCAAGTGATTTTGCCAATAATTCAATTCCTTCTTCTTTTGGGGTATATTGAGTATGAATCCATATCACTTTGTCATAGTCATTTGCACTTGATGAAACATCTTGTTGTGATACTTGATTTGGCGTAATACTATTTCCAATCTTTTCAAAATTCTTTTTATATTTTCCAATTCCATCACAAATCATAACCACATAGTTTCCTCCATTTTTGTAAATCATTTGTAATGCTGCATAAAGTTCAAGTGCACTACTTTCACCCATATCGTGACCTTTGTCAACAAAGAATTTCAACAATGGTTTTGCTTCCTCAAAATCAATCTGATGTTTGCCTGCATATTTTTCTGGATCATAATATTTCAGACCATCTGCATTACTTACTATATTTTTCATCAAAGTATCTACTTAATCCTCCAGATGTTCCACCTGTTCCAAATGTACAAACAATATTGAAATTTTCTAATGATTCGCCATTTTCATGTAATTGTTGATCAATTTCAACGCCTGTTACAGTTCTATGTGCATCAACATTTAGATCATTATCATATTGTTCTGGGCAAAATAAATTGTAAATTTTTGCAAGGAATTTTGCTAAATTGATTATATCTTTTTTAGCTAAAAGTGTCTCGATGTCTGCAATGTTGTTGTCAAAAATTTCAGGTTCAAATCCAAGTTCAATCATCTGTGAACGAACATTTGCAGCGGTAGCTTTTGCAACCAACTCGTCTTGTTTACTTTCCATTCCAGGTGCAGGACAAATATCCATGTCTAAATCCATGATTCGAATATTTCCATTTCTTAATTCTTTGAAAACTCCTTCCTGAAGTTTTCTTGATACAAGTGCAATTGCGGTTACACCAATTTTTGATAATAATCCTAATGCAATTCCAAAGTTTCCTGAAGTGGCTTCAATCACAGTTGTTCCTGAAGTAATTTTACCTGTAGTGATTGCATCATGAATAATGTTTACTGCTGGTCTCACCTTGATTGAACCTGTCAGTAATGTACCATCAAACTTACCATAAATTTTGAAATCTTTTCCACTAATGTCCACATTGTAAACTGATTTTGCACATTCTTTCAAATCCTCAGTAAGATCAGTTAGTGGTGTTGCATTAACAATCTCTACTTTGCCATTCTTTTCTTCTCTATGTGGAACTTTGGACCATACTTCTTGCTCAAATTTTTCCATTAATGCGTTATCGGACATATGTTTGCATAATTGAGGTTCAATTTAGAACTTTTGCAATTAGCTTGGCGTAATTAGGTAAGGGTAATTTTCGAGAAGTATTTTAACTCCAGAGAATAATACACTGTATGAAAATATCAGCACCTTTAGTCAAAGCACTAAACAAACAAATCGAAATGGAAGCAAACGCTGCTAATGCATATCTTTCTGCAGCATCATGGTGTGATATAACCGGTTACGATGGCGCCGCAAAATTTTTCCATGCTCAAGCACAAGAAGAGCATCAACACATGCTCAAATTTGTGAATTTTGTAAATGGTCAATGTATGAGTGCAATCATTCCTGGAGTAAAACAACCACCAAAAACTTACAAATCTTTAGAAGCAATTTGTAAAATTGCATTATCAAACGAACAGGCTGTCACAAAAGCGATAAACCATATGGTTGACTTAGCTACCAAAGATAAGGATCATAATACAGTTACATTCTTGCAATTCTTTGTAAATGAACAGATTGAAGAAGAACAACAATTTGAAGACATACTACAAAAATTCAATCTTATAGGTCGTGATAAACTTGCAATCTATGAAATTGATAAATTACTTGGTGGAATGGCAACGTCTCCAACAACTGATGCTCAAAATTAGTTAGAATTTTTCCAATCTAATTGTTTTTTATCATATTCTTCTCTTGAATACATTTCCTTAGCAGGTACTCCTATCACAACTGTATTTGGAGGAACATCTTTTGTTACTACTGCTCCCATTGCAACTACACTATTTTCTCCAATAGTCACTCCAGCTTTGATTACTGCTCTACTACCAATTATTGCATTATCTTTTATTGTAACTCCAACTAATTTTTCACTTGGTGGAAATGGATCGTTTGTTAATGATGCTGATGGTCCAATGAAAACATTATTTCCAATTCTTGATAATGGTGGAATGTAAACTAGACCTTCAATCATTGTGTTATTTCCAATCTTTACATCATAATCAACATGTGCAAGTGAACCAATCTTCACATTATCTCCAATCTCTGTATTATCGCCAACATAAGCAAAATGCCATATCTTTGTATTTTCTCCAATCTTTGCTTTTTCAGAAATAAAATTTTCAACCATTCTTATCACAAATGCCAAGGCTTTCCTTGTTTGATAATTTTTTCAGGAAGGGAATCTTTGTTTTTCTGAAGAAATTCATTTTCTTGTTTCTTATCTCTTAGTTCATCAGGAAGCATAACTGGAATTTCTTCAATTATGAGATAATGTCTATTACATGAAGTACAAAAAATTGCTCCTTCCACTATCTCATCATTTTTTGTTTTAATTTCTATTAATTCCAAAGGATGATTTTTACACATTGGGCATGCCAAAATGTCTAATAGTTTTTTCTTCATTTTATATCCAGATAAATTGGAATCCCTTTTTGACTAGATAAAAGAGCTGCTTCTGCAATCCTTGTTACATTTACTGCATGTTCAGGTTTTACTCTTAATTCATTTTTACTCTCAATTGCATCAAGAAAATTTCTAATCTCTAATGATAATGGCTCTTCTTTTTGTTTTGACGGCATTTCTGTTCCTTTGTCTGTTTCTACTCGTATTTCCTGTGTGATGAAATCTGAAAAAATTCGTCCATCAGTACATACTGCATTAAAATTTCTTACCCTAGTTGGAGTTATCCAATTTGAAGAAATTGTAGCTATTCTATTATCTTTGAAACCAAGCATTATTGTTGCAAAATCTTCATGTTCATGATTAATCTGTCCTGATTTTGCAAATACAACCTGTGGTGTTTCATCAAAAAGCCACATTGCTGTATCAATATCGTGTACACTTGTATCATAAATTATTCCAACATCTTTGATGTGTAACGGCATTCTATGTTCTCTATAAAATTCTAGTCTAATCAAATCACCAAATTTTTTCGTTTTAAGATATTCTTTCACATGAGCTACTGCAGGATTAAATCTTTCAATATATCCACATGTTAAAATGACCTTTTTCTTTTTAGCTTCTTCTACCAACTTTTCACCATCTTCTGAAAGATACGTCATTGGTTTTTCTACAAAGACATGTTTCTTTTTTTCAATTAATTGTAATGCTATTTGTGAATGAGTTGATGTAGGAGTACAAATGAATGCTGCATCAAACTCTTCCTTTTCAAATAATTCTTCTAGAGTTTTATAGTAATTGACGTTATATTTTTCTCCAAATTCTTTTGCTCTTTCATAATTCATATCACAAATTGCTGATAATACCCCAAATTCTGATAAAACTCTACAATGATTTTTACCCCAGCCACCTGTTCCAATTTGAATTACTTTCATTTTTAATACACGTTTGTTAACCATTTAGAAAATTTTTTGTTATTATTCATTACTATCTGGGTGTATGTTTCCATAACTTGTTTTGTCACATTTCCTACTTTTCCATCCCCGATTTTTTTAGATTCTATTTTGATTACAGGTGTTATCTCTGCCGCTGTTCCAGTTAGAAATATTTCATCTGCTTTTTTTAATTCATCTTTTGAGATTTCTCTAATTTTTGTTTTAATTTTAATTGTTTTAGCAAAATCTAAAATTGATTTTCTTGTTATTCCATCTAATGCTGATGATGAAAGTGGTGGTGTAATCAAAATGTTATTTTTCACGATAAAGATATTTTCTCCAGGTGCTTCACTTACTTTGTTATTTTTATCTAATAGAATTGCTTCATCAAATTTTCTTTTTTTTGCATCTTGTGTAGCTAGAATTGAATTTAGATAATTGCCGCCCATTTTTGCTTGTGTAGGAGTTGAACTATCATTGAATTTCTTCCATTTTGAAATGCATGCTGTAATTCCATTTTTATTAAATAAATCTCCAAATGGAAAACAAAAAATGACTGCGTGTGTTGGTGCTTTTTTTGTTACGTGTAAATTAATTCCATATTGTCCTACAAAATAAAACGGTCTTATGTAACATGAAGTTTTAATTTTATTTTTTTTACATAAATTAATTACCGCATCTTTGATCTCTTTATTTGAAAATCTTAATGTAATGTCATAAAATTTTCCTGAATTTCTAAATCTTCTAATATGTTCGTCCAATCTGAAAATGTTTAATTCTTCTCCATTCCAATATGCTCTAATTCCTTCAAAAATTGATGTGCCATAATGAATTGCATGAGTTGTTACTGGAATCTTTGCACTACTATGTTTAACGTATTTTCCGTCAAACCAAATTAATTCAGATATGGAACTCACAAAAAATTCTGGAATTTTGTCTATTTATTTTATAACTAGGTATATCCTTCTCTTGGGAATTTCATACCTAATACTCTCATCGTATTATCTTCTGATGAAGCAAATTTTTCAACAACATTCCAGTTTTTGTTAATAATCTCTGCAACTGATTTTGGAACCTGCTTTTCCCAATCATTCTTGTTTCCCGAAACTGAATCATACATGTCATTTTTCACTGATGTGGCAGAGAGCTTTTTCCTCTGACCAACTTTAGGCTTTAATCTGTATATTTTTAGCATCAATCCTTCTGCTTTATCGCCTGTGTATGTGTAGTAATCTCCATCAATCTGACTGAGAATTTCTTTTCTTAATTCCCATGAACCTCTTGAAACAAGTGGTGGGAAATATTTTTTGAAAGGTGCGTGAAATGTATAATTTGATGAAACTGTAATTGAATCACCAAAAACTGATTCTAGCATTTCTTTTCTAAGCTCAAAAGTAAATGGAAAACTCTTACTGTTTACCTCATTATCATCAATCAAAAATCTAACTGGCATAACTACTACTTCGTCGTTTTTTACTAAATCTTTGATGATCTCTGCATGAGCATTTGTTAATGGATTCAAATGTGCCAAGTAAATTGCAATTGTCATATTATTCTGATGTATGTCTTGTATTTCAATAATTGAGTTTTATTATAAGAAATTAGATTAACCATACGATTCAAATTTAACTTCGTAACTTCCATCTTCACGTTTATTTCGTTCTGTTACGAAATCTTTGTTTTGTAAATAATCCATTGTTCCATCTATGGTTCCTTGCCATCCACAAATGTAAAACATTGTATTATCTTTGGTAATTGGTTCTCCAACTAATTCTTCTAATGGTGATTTTTCTCCAGCCTTTGCTCTTAGGAATTGTTCTACTCTTCCTGTTTGGCCTGTCCATGCACGATTAAACCATTCTTGTGGTCTACTAATTGCTGCTCTATATTTGAAATTCCATTTATCTGCTCCCTTATCGATGCTCTCATTTTCTAAATCGGTAAGAAGTTGTTTGTAACTTAATTCATCAACATAACTTGCACCATGTAAAACTATGATCTCTCTTTTATCTCCTATATCGTGAAGATGTTGTGCATAACTAACAAATGGAGCAAGTCCTGTTCCTCCACCGATACATACAATTCTTCTTGTGTCTGGCTCTCCATCTGGTAATTCATTATTGATTGTTAAATGACCTGTTGGTTTAATCCAACTAACTTCTGAACCTTCTTTTGCATTAAACAATTCAGTTGTTAATCTACCTGGAAATGGTTTTCTAACCCATCTAATTACAAACTCAAAAAATTTTTTATTTTCTGGATGTGATGCAATTGAATATGCACGTCTAACAATTTTATTATCTTCGCCAGGTACTGGCATTCCAATTGTTAAAAATTGACCAGGTTTGTAATCTGGAATTACTCCATCTTCTGGAACAAGACGAAATATGCCAAGATCCTCTTTTAGTAATTGTGTATAAGTTAATGTCGCTTTATTATCTTGAACCATTTCTTAAAAAAGTGAATTTATGTTTAAATATCTTCTGTTAGATTAGCCTAACTCAAATTAAGTTAAATGTTGGTAATTTTTTAAGAAATCGAATCGTTTAGGTTCAATACTGGGCCGGTAGTTCAGACTGGTAGAATACGCGCATGGCATGCGTGGGGTCAAGGGTTCAAATCCCTTTCGGTCCACCATTTAATTAAAAAATTTCAAAATCTTATCAAATTCTGGTTCGTTCAATTCCCGTATTTTTTCAAACTCTTCATCTGAAATTTTTTCTTCAATTCTTGCCAATGCATATGCTGCACTTTTCACTGCTTCCAAATTTGAATCAAAAATACCTCTATGCAATTCTTTAGATGACTCTTTTGCTTCCAAGTGTCCTAATGCACCATATGCACAAGTTCTCACTAAACCACTAGAATCATTTGTTAATTTTCTAATTTCTTCAATTGCATTTTTTTCGTTTCTATTTGCTAAAACTAATGCTGTGTATGCTCGCACATTTTTGCTCTCGTGATTCAATCCTAAAATCAAATCTTTCAAAATATCATTTTCATTGAGGAATAAGGTACTGAATACCTCTCCTCTAATTTCTATGTCATCATCATCAAATAATTGTATAATTTCCTGTATGATTTCTGGATCGTTATTTTGAGTTAAAGTCGTTAAGGTACTTTTTCTAATTGTCTCATTTTTTAGCGATTTTGAAATTTCCTCTCTGTTCATTCTGTCTTGATTTAAATTATCCTCGTAATATTTTACTCGCATGTCGACCGAACAACGAGACACTGTATTCATAGGCAAGAAACCAATTATGGCCTACGTCACTTCAACGTTAATCCAATTGGCTAACTTGCCTTCTGTCAACATCAAAGCTCGAGGAATGAGTATCGGTAGAGCCGTAGATGTTGCACAAATAATTTCAAGAAAGACCGAAAACTCCGGATATAGCATTGGAAATATATCCATAGGCTCTGAAAGTTTAGAGTCACAAGACGGTAAGACAAGAAATGTTTCCACAATAGAAATTGAAGTAAAGAGAAATACTCAATAAACTCTTTACTAGTTTTTTCTTTTTTATTTTGAATATTTTCCTTCTAATTTTCTAAATTTTGATAATTCTACAATGTCGTTAAACTGATCAAAATTAACTAAATCTTTTTTGAGTCTTGTAGTGGTACCTTTACTCTTTAATTCTTTGAGTATTTTCATTGTTGCAAATGTATTTGCATACAAAATTGATAATGGATAAAGTATTAGCTGGAATCCCATTTTGTGCAATGTTGACGTTGAACTAATTGGAGTTGCTCCGCCCTCAATCATATTTGCGACTAGTGGGGCGTTGATTGATTTGCCAATTTTCTTCATTTCTTCAATTGATTTTGGTGCTTCAACAAAAATCAAATCTGCACCAATTTTTTTGTAATATTTGCCTCTCTCAATTGCATCATCTAATCCTTCAGTAGCTCTGGCATCTGTTCTGGCAACTATGATGAAATCTTTATCCTGCTTTGCATCTACTGCAGCAGCTAACTTTTCAGCATATTCTTCTTTTTGAACAACTTCTTTTCCTTTCATATGTCCACATCTTTTAGGCCACTTTTGGTCTTCAAGAAATATGCCTGACACTCCAGCAACTTGTAAATCTTGAAGTAATTTTTTTACAGTTAATGCATTGCCATATCCTGTATCCACATCCACAATTAGTG
>LUMG01000145.1_pt1 | contig 14609 bp, 14 predicted proteins | sample 729691 | NCBI WGS metagenome assembly LUMG01 (sample SAMN03860269, study PRJNA289734) | marine metagenome | biome: seawater column; feature: ocean; material: water; isolation source: Red Sea water column Station 34 - depth 50m | place: Saudi Arabia: Red Sea | collected 2011-10-15 | depth 50 m
CATACTTTTATTGTGTTTTTAAGAGCTAATATTTTACAGGATTTCTTATGTTTAATCCTAATAGACGTTGCTAAATTAAAAAGGAATATCCCAAAAAATATTAAAATGACTGACTACTCACTCATTATAAGATATAATAATATTTTTACTTAATAAATAATAAAAAAAATATGAGTATCTCTATTCCTAAAGTGGGTCTTGGAACCTATTTAATTTCAAATCAAGAATTAAAACAATGTATACCGGCTGCTTTAAAAGCTGGTTATAGACATTTTGATACTGCTCAAGTTTATGAAAATGAAAAAGGACTTGGCCTTTCTTTGGCCGAATCTCTCTCAGATCAAAATATTTCTAGAAAAGATATCTTTATAACATCAAAAGTATTCACAGGAAACGAGTCCTGGGGCCAGTCACCCATGTCGTATTTAGAAACTTTAAATTCTATAGAAACAAGTCTTGAAAAACTTCAAGTTGATTATTTAGACTTGTTTCTAATTCATGCACCATTTTGCCAAAATGATAGAGTTGATCAGTGGGCTGCAATGTTAGAAATTAAAAAACTTGGCAAAGCTAAATCAATTGGTGTTTGCAACTACAATATATCTCACATTGAAGAAATAAAATCTGCTGGACTACCCTTACCTGAGGCAAATCAAATTGAGATTCATCCATGGTGTCAAAAAACTGAACTTGCATCCTACTTAAAGCAAAATAATATCAGTATTATTGCTTATAGCAGTCTAGTTCCTCTCTCTAACTGGAGAGCAAAAGAGGGGGAAGATAGCTCTAAATCTACACAAATGATAGCTGATGGTAAAAAATCATCTTCTATCTTTAAAGTGATGGCAAAAAAGTATGGTGTTACTGAGGCACAGATTCTTCTTAAATGGGCTGTTCAAAAAGGATTTCATATCATTCCAAAATCCACAAACCCAACTCGTATTGAACAAAATATTGACCTTGATTCATTTGAGATTGATCTTCCAGACTTAGAAACAATATCATCGCTCAATCGAAGTGATGTAGGTGTTGCATGGCCATCTGGTGATCCAAGCATGATGAATTAACCTCTAGAGATTACTATGGAAATTCTTTTTACAATACTTAATATCATAAAATATCTGATTTATATTCTAATAGTAGCTGCTATTGCTATTTTTATTTTTCTCAAAGTATCGCCAGCTTTTGGAGGAACTCCAGATAACTTAGCACAAAAAACAATTGAAGATTCTCAAAATTTTATTGAAGGAAAGTTCCAAAATATAAAAACAAACTATACTAACTTTCGTTCTTCAGAAAAAAAAGCAACTTTAAAAGATTGGTTCTCTCCACCTGAAGATAAAAATCCATTAAAGCCAATTCCAACAATAAAATTTAAAGGGAAAGATTTAATTGAAGGAAAATTTGTTTGGCTTGGCCACTCTACCCTTCTTATGAATACTGAGGGCTTGGTAGTGATGACTGATCCTGTATTCAACAGAGCATCTCCTCTACCATCATTTAACTCTAACAGTAAAAGCAACTTCTTTAATGGTAAGCCATTTGAATTTGAAAATCCGATATTAATTGATGACCTTCCAAAGGTTGATGTTGTCATCATTTCTCATGATCACTATGATCACCTTGACTCAAAAGCAATTAAAGATTTATCTGACCTAGTAGATTATTTTATTGTGCCCTTAGGAGTTGGAGCTCATCTAGAAAGGTGGGGGGTAAATAAAAATAAAATTACTGAGCTTGACTGGTATGAGAGCAATAAGTATAAAGATATTGAATTTATCTTTGCTCCTGCGCTACATTTTAGTGGCCGAGGGGTTTTTAATGGCAACTCAACGTTATGGGGCTCTTGGATTATTAAGTCAAATTCATTAAGTGCTTATTTCAGCGGAGATAGTGGATACTCAGAAACATTTAAAGAATTAGGTGAGGAATATGGACCCTTTGACATTGCATTTATTGAGAACGGCGCATACAACGTTGACTGGTCGAATGTTCATATGTATCCGGATGAGGCAGTTCAAGCCAGTATCGATTTAAAAGCAGAAATCCTTTTTCCAATCCATTGGTCAAAATTTGATTTATCAATTCATCCTTGGGATGAGCCAATTATCCGAATTACTAAAGAGGCGGCAAAAAAGAACGTAAATCTTGCAACGCCAATGATTGGCGAAGTATTTGAATTAGGCAACATACCAAAAAAATCATGGTGGGAAAAACTAAGAAATTAATGCAATATTATTTAAGGAAGAAATGAAAAAAGAAAATTGGAACGAATCAAATATCCCTGATCAATCAGGCAAAATTTTTATAGTAACTGGAACAACGAGCGGCCTTGGCGAGGAAACAGCTAGAGTGCTTTCTCAAAAAAATGCAACTGTCATTATGGCTGCTAGAAATTTTACAAAAGCTGAGTCTGTAGCTAACGAAATTCTTGCTGAAAATAAAAATGCAAAGATAGATATTGAAGAACTAGATTTAACTTGCCTTGAATCAATCAGTAGCTTCTCTATGTCGATTACTAAGAAATACAAAACATTAGATTGTCTTATCAATAATGCTGGCATTATGGCCTGCCCTTATTCAAAAACGAAAGATGGGTTTGAGATCCAGATGGGTACTAATCATTTGGGTCACTTTGCTTTAACAGGTCAGTTGATGTCTCTTCTAAAAAAGACACCAAACTCAAGAATTATAAATGTATCCAGTATTGCCCACCTCTCTGGAAATATTGATTTTGATGACCTAAATTGGGAAAAAAGAAAATACAGAACCTGGAGGGCCTACAGTGACAGCAAGCTTGCTAATTTATACTTTACTTATGAACTATCACGCAAACTAAGACAAACTAAAGGCAATCCTCAAGTACTTGCGTCTCATCCCGGATACACTGACACTAAACTTCAACGTTACTCAAGAATATGGAAAATTTTAAATAAAATCGCCGCACAAAAAGTCTCAATTGGAGCGTTAGGAGGTATTCGAGCTGCTACAGACCTGACTGCAGAATCAGGTAATTATTTTGGCTCTCCATCAATGGGTGGCATGAGAGGTTACCCAGTCTTGGTTAAGTCAAATGAACTATCGTATAATACAGATAACGCAAAAAAACTTTGGAAACTATCTGAAGAATTAACTGGAGTAATCTATGATTAATGACAATGCTTTCAACCAAAGATAAAATTTTTCAGAGTGCCCTTGAGTTGTTTGCTAGTCAAGGAATTCAATCAACTTCAACTGCTCAAATCAGTAAAAAAGCAGGGGTTGCTTCTGGAACACTATTTGTTCACTTCAAATCAAAGCAAGAGTTAATTGACACGATATACCTTAGCATTAAAAAAAATGCTTTTTCTGACTTAAATGAAAATATGCCTAATGATTCAAGTGTGGAACTTCAAATCAAAAATGGCTCAAGAAAAATTATTGAGTATTTTTTAAATAACTACAACGAATTTATTTTTTTAGGTTTGGTGGATAACGATCCTATGGTTTCTGAAGATGCAAGAGCAATAGGCTTTAAAAATTTTGAAAAGTCTATGGCTGATTTGAAGCAATGGTTTATAGAAGGGCATTTTAAAGATATTGATTTTGATCTGCTTATGCAAATCAACTGGTCCACAACTGAAACCATCATTAAAAACCTAAAGTTAAGAAATCTTAAAAAGCCAAGTAAGAGTGAACTAAATGTAATCTGGGATGTTATGAAAAAGAGCTCATAAGAGCTCTTGAAATCAAATTTATGGTGCGGAAGGAGAGACTCGAACTCTCACGTCTTGCGACACTGGAACCTAAATCCAGCGTGTCTACCAATTCCACCACTCCCGCGAAGAATTCTGAATCATCAGAGTTGGCGCATGAATATTTTCCTTTGCTAATAGATCTGGCAATTTAGTTAATGATGAAATATAGACCTTTTGCTCCGGCATTGTTCCTTTTTCAATGATTGCAATTGGCATGTCCTTACTCATTCCATGCTCAATGAGTTTTTCGCAAATATAATTTGCACCACTCAATGCCATATAGAAAACAATGGTTTGCTGATCAATGACAAACTCTTCCCATGGCAGATTTGTTGTACCGTTTTTTAGGTGCGCAGTTACAAATCTGCATGACTGAGAATAGTCTCTGTGAGTCAGTGGTATTCCTGCGTAGGATGAACAGCCTGATGCAGCAGTGATGCCAGGAACAACCTGAAATGGAATTCCATGCTCAGATAAAGATTCTATTTCCTCCCCACCTCTTCCAAAAATAAATGGATCGCCGCCCTTTAATCGGCAAACTCTCTTGCCTGACTTTGCAAGTTTAACCAACTGTTCATTTATGTCCTCTTGCCTAGTAGATTCGTCACTTCCACCTTTTTTACCAACATAAATCAATTCTGAATCTCTTCGAACTAGTTCCATTACCCCCTTTGAAACAAGGCGATCATAGAGAACAACATCGGCCTGTTGAATCAATCTCAAAGCTTTAAATGTTAATAAATCGGGATCACCTGGACCGGCCCCCACTAGATAAACTTCTCCCAAGTCAATCTCTACTGAATTTTCAAGTTGCTCCTCAATATCACCCTTTGCTTCATTAATACGACCTGAAAAAACTTTTTCAGCAATCACTCCAGAAAACGCAGATTCCCAAAATGCTCTTCTGTCTTTAATATTTGAAAACCGATTCTTAACTTTCTGCCTATACTCTCCTGCAATTTCAGCAAGTAATCCATAAGCACTTGGGATAACAGTTTCTAGTTTCGCCCTTATAATTCTTGCAAGGACTGGTGCCTTTCCGGCAGAAGATACTGCAATAATGACAGGTGAACGGTCAACAATTGATGGCATTATGAAGCTCGATAACTCTGGAGAGTCAACCACATTAACTGGAATTCTTTGACTATGGGCTAATTTTGAAATCAATGCGTTGACAGATGAGTCATCTGTTGCAGCAATAATTATTGAATAATCTTTAATGTCTTCTTCATCAAAGCTTTTCTCAATTAAATTTACCTCACCACCTATAGAAAGATTTTTAATCTCTTCACAAAATAATGGAGAAAGACAGTTAACTTTTGCTTGAGCTTTAATTAATAAGTTAATCTTTCTTAGAGCAATATCTCCACCACCAACAACCAAAGCCGGCTTCTGCTTTAAATTGATAAAAATTGGCAAGTGCTCCATAATTTACCTCTAAAGCCCCAAATGGTTTCTGACAAAGGGGACTGAAATTGGCTTTTTAGTCTCGAGAGAGGCCTTATCTAAATCATCCATTGTAGATAATAATAACTTTAAATCTCTTGAGTAATTCTTAAATAAGTATTCATAAACCTTGGACTCAACCGACATGTTTCTTTCACTCATCTGTTTGTCTATAACACTCATGGTTTGCTCATCATTGAGCTCTTCAAGTTTATAAACAGCAGTCAAACTGAGTCGAGTTTTAATATCTTTCATCACATCTAAGTCTGAAGGCAGACAATCTCCACTAACTAATATAGTGATTTCAGACTGTCTAGCCCGATTAAATAAGTCAAAAAATATTTCTTCATTCTCTCTGGCAATGAGATGAACATTATCGAAGCTCATTAATTTGATTTGATCCATCAAATCTACTAAATGCTCGGGGATTGAATCTGAACAATCGATAAATACTGCATTTTTATCATTTTCTAAAGACTTTAAAACTGCGCCTTGAAGAGCATGCGTTTTTCCATTTCCGGACAAGCCATAAATATAAAGCTCAGAAGACATTTGGCCTTCAAAGATTTGATTGATTGATCTTAATAGCTCCTTATTTGCAACAAAATTTTCTAGAAGCATTGAAGAGTTAAGACTAATTGGTAAACCAAGTTGGTTCATTTTTTTGTCTCTTGTAAAATAAACTTCTTGACCCATAGAAGACCATAATCTGCCCCACTTAGGGCTGTTGATGTTGCAACAATAATAAAGACCATATCTTGAAATCCATCTATTCCAATATATAGCTTAATAAGAAGAAGATATAGAACCAAGGCAATCTGCAGCACAGTATTCACTTTACTAATCAGGCTTGGTTCTAACAGATCACTTTCAGTGCTTTCTTCTCCAAGAAAATAGCCAAGAGCACCAGCAATAATGATTACGTCTCGAACAAAAATAATCATGAGTAGCCACAATGGCAATACACCTATCCAATATAGCGTGATAAAAGAGCAAGTTAACAAGACCTTATCAGCAACTGGATCCAAAATAGAACCCAGTCTTGATTGAAGAGAAAAGTGCTTAGCAATCCATCCATCTAATGCATCAGTAATGCCCGCTAGCAGAAACAGCATTAATGTCAGAAGATACTGCTCTTTTAGTAACGCTATAACTATTGGAACTGTTAAAATAATGCGTATTATTGAAAGCGCATTAGGAAGCATTGAAAAGCTCATTTTTTTGCTTGATATAATCCATTTTTTAAGACCTTAATTATACGGAAAACAAGATGTCGTCATTGACTTATAAGGACTCAGGGGTTGATATTACCAAAGGAAATCAACTGATAGAAAAAATCAAACCAATCGCCAAATCTACTATGAGGCCAGGAGTTTTAGCTGGTCTTGGAGGTTTTGGAGCAATGTTTGAAATCCCTCTAGATCAATATAAAAATCCAGTACTTATTTCAGGAACTGATGGCGTTGGAACCAAGCTCATGGTAGCAGAAATGCTCAAAAAGCATGACACAATAGGAATTGATCTTGTGGCGATGTGCGTCAATGACCTGATAGTTCAAGGCGCTGAACCACTATTCTTTCTTGATTATTATGCAACTGGATCATTAAATCCGGATATTGCAACCTCGGTTATTGAGGGAATTGGAGAGGGTTGTAGGCAATCTGGCTGCTCATTAATTGGTGGTGAAACAGCAGAAATGCCTGGCATGTACAATGGTGAAGAGTATGATTTGGCTGGCTTCTGCGTTGGAATTGTTGAAAAAAATAAAATAATTGATGGGTCTAAAGTAAATGAAGGTGACCACATTATTGGCCTGGGTTCTTCTGGGCCGCACTCTAATGGATATTCGTTAATTAGAAAAGTCTTAGAAAAGACAACCCCAACCTCTAAGCAACTGGAGTCATTAATTGAGCCAACTAAAATTTATGTTCAATCCATCTTGTCTCTCGTCAATACTCTGCCTGTCCATGCGATTTCTCATATCACTGGAGGTGGTCTTCTTGAAAATATTCCTCGCGTGTTGCCTAGCCATTTGGCTGCAAAACTTGATTCTACCTCATGGATTCAGCCCGAAATCTTCAAGTGGATTCAAAATCATGGCAACATTGAGTCTTCTGAAATGTATAGAGTTCTTAACTGCGGAGTTGGAATGGTTGTCATCATTCCAAAAGAATTTTCTGTTGAAGCAATCAAACATCTAAATGCATGTGGTGAAGAAGCTTGGCTTATAGGTGAGGTTGTTCAATCAAATGGTGAGCAAGTCACTATCGAGTAAAAATGAAAGCCGTTATTTTAATTTCAGGAAACGGTTCGAATTTACAATCTATTATTGATCATGCAGATAAGATTGACCTTCAAATTTCAGCAGTTATAAGCAATAGAGATAATGCTTTTGGCTTGCAGAGGGCACAATCAGCGAATATAAATACTTATTTTATAGATTCAAAAATCTTTAATTCTAGAGATGCTTTTGACAATGAGCTTATCTCAATAATCGATAAACTTGATGTCGAACTGATTATTCTTGCTGGATATATGAGAATACTTTCACCATTATTCATCAATCATTTCTCTGGAAAAATTCTCAATATACACCCGTCATTACTTCCTAAATACCCAGGACTTAATACTCATCAAAGAGCAATAGATGCATGCGATAAAGAGCATGGTGCAACTGTTCATTTTGTTACAGAAAAACTTGATGAAGGACCAATAATTAGCCAAGAGACTGTTCAAGTCGATACTACCGATACAGAAAAATCACTCGCAGAAAAGGTATTAGAAAGAGAGCATATTCTTTATCCAAAAGTCATTCATTGGTATACTCAAAGAAGGCTAAAACTCAAAAATGAAGTGACTGCGACACTTGATGGAAAAAAAATATGAAGAAAATTATTTTCTTATTCTTAAGCTTAATTTTTACCAACTCTCTAGCACTCTCTCCCTATATAGGAAAGTATGAGCTCTACGCTGATACAAAAATGGGTAACTTGAAAATTGGAACAGCCACCCTAAATCTCAGTGTCAACGATGATCAGTTTATATTCACTACAGATGCTAAAACAGAATCATTATGGAAAGCCTTATATGACTACTCTAGATCTGAAAAAAGTACTGGAAATGAGGTTGACGGACAGGTCATAAATAATTACTTTAGTGTCATAGAAAAAATTAAAGATGAAATTAAAAAGAATTATGAAATCAACATAGCTACTGATAAAAATTACGCTATCTCTAGCACCGGTGAACAATGGGAAATAAAGCCAGGTCTTCTTGTTGACCCTCTGAGCGTTTATCTAGCTCTATCGAATGACATGCTTAAACAACCTAACCAAGAGGAATTTACTTATCAAGTTGTCGATCAAGATGGCGTCAAATATCTCAAATTTAGACTCGATGGAGAGGAAAATATAGAGATTAATGGAGCCGAAATTAAAACCTCAAGAGTAATTTGTGATGATTTAGAGCTGACATTAAATTTATCTGCAGAAAATAACTTTCAACCCATTAAGATTCACAAGGTTAATGGCAAAACTGAATTTACAATGATTCTTATTGAGTTCAGTGGGTAGTTTTAAAGGTGTTTCTTGAGAAACTGTCCGGTAAATGATTTCTTATTCTCAACAACTTCTTCAGGTGTTCCACAAGCTATAATTTCTCCACCCTTATTTCCACCCTCTGGGCCCAAATCTACAATCCAATCAGCAGTTTTAATAACATCAAGATTATGCTCAATAATGACGATTGTATTATCTCGGTCTCTTAGTCTAAAAATAACTGATAGTAGCTGTTTGATATCATGGAAATGAAGCCCACTTGTGGGCTCATCCAGGATATAAAGGGTTTGACCAGTATCTGATTTAGAAAGCTCTTTGGCAAGCTTAATTCTTTGCGCTTCGCCTCCAGAGAGTGTTGTAGCGTTCTGACCTAGGGTGATATACGAAAGACCAACATCCATTAGAGTTTGTATTTTTTGATTAATCTTAGGAATCGGTTTAAAGAAATCCAATGCATCTTCAACTGTCATTTCTAAAACTTCTGCAATGGATTTGCCTTTGTACTTGATCTCTAATGTCTCTCTATTGTATCGATGCCCACTACAGACGTCACATGAGACATAGACATCAGGCAAAAAATGCATCTCAACCTTAATTAGACCATCCCCTTTACAGGCCTCACACCTACCACCCGTAACGTTAAAACTAAAACGACCAGACTTATAACCTCTAGATCTTGACTCAAGAGTCAAAGCAAAAAGATCACGAATCAAGGTAAACACGCCGGTATAAGTTGCTGGATTAGATCTCGGTGTTCTTCCAATAGGACTCTGATTAATATTGACAACCTTATCAAATTGCTCCATACCTTTTACCTCTCGGAACGGAGCAATATCAGTTTGCGCACCATTTAAAGTTTGAGCAGCCAATTCATACAAAGTATTGTTGATCAAAGTAGATTTTCCTGAGCCCGAAACGCCGGTAATGCAGGTTAAAACTCCGACAGGTATTCTCAAATCGACATCCTTTAAATTATTCCCGCTAGCGCCATTAATTTCTAACCATCCAGATGAATTTTTTCTCTTTTTCGGAGTGCCAATCTCTAGTCGTCCACTTAAATAATCTCCAGTTATTGAGCGAGTATTGGCAATAACTTCATCTGGTGAGCCAGTTGCCACAATTTCACCACCATGGATACCTGCCCCTGGTCCAATGTCAATGACATAGTCTGCTTGCCTTATTGCATCTTCATCATGTTCAACTACAATCACCGTATTACCTAAATCTCTCAGGTAGGTTAATGTATCTAGTAATTTTTGGTTATCTCTTTGATGGAGTCCTATCGAGGGCTCATCAAGAACATAGAGAACGCCAATCAAACCGGCGCCAATCTGTGAAGCCAGTCTAATTCTTTGAGCCTCACCACCTGATAAAGAATTCGCTTTTCTTTCCAGATTTAAATAGTCCAAACCAACATTTATAAGAAAGTGAAGTCTTTGGGAAATTTCATTTAAGATCTTGCTAGCAATCTCTCCTCGCTGGCCATCAAGCTCAAGCTTTTCAAAAAAATCATAGACCTGATCAATTGTTAATTTTGTTAAATCAGCTATATTATTATCATTAATGAAGACATTTCTAGCAGCTGCATTTAATCGATCACCATGACAGCTAGCACATGGTTTACTAATAACGTACCTTGAGAGATCCTCTCTTACAGAACGAATTTCACTTTCAGCATAACGACGCATCATTCTTGGAATAATGCCTTCAAAAGGTTTTTTTCTGCTTGACCAGCCTCTTCTACCTTTTATTTTAGAAAAATCTATTGATTGATCTCCACTACCATAGAGAATAATTTTTTTGTGTTCATCTGAAAGCTCATTAAATGGTGTCGATACGCTAAAGTTATAAAAATTTCCAACGAGCGAGAGCATTTGATAAAAATATGCATTATTTTTACTCCAGCCATATATTGCGCCATCTTCCAGACTGAGCTCAGGATTAGCAACAACCCTATCTTCATCAAACACGTCTTTGACACCCAAACCATCACATGCCTCACAAGCTCCAACTGGATTATTAAATGAAAAAAGTCTAGGTTCTAGCTCATTGAGGGAGTAGCCGCAATGAATACAAGAAAATTTCGCGGAAAAAGTCATCTCTTTCCATTCGCTATCTGAATCCATTGGGCTCGCGATAGCAATTCCAGAACTCATATTTAGAGCGGTTTCAAGAGACTCAGATAATCTTGATGATATATCTTGCCTTACTTTAAGACGGTCTACTACAATTTCAATAGTATGGTTTTTATTTCCATCTAACTCTTCAACCTCTTCAAGGAATTGCACTTCTCCATCAATACGTGCACGTAAAAAACCCTCATGGGATAACTCTTTGAGAAGCTTTTGATGACTCCCTTTTCTATTTCTAACGATTGGAGCCAAAATCATTATCTTGGAATCCTCTGGTAGCCCCAAAATTGAATCAACCATTTGCGAAATTGTCTGAGCCTGAAGTTTGACGCCATGATCAGGGCATCTTGGCGTACCTACTCTTGCAAAAAGAAGTCTCAGATAATCGTAAATCTCTGTAATGGTGCCAACAGTAGACCGTGGATTATGCGATGTGGCCTTTTGCTCTATTGAAATGGCAGGAGAAAGACCTTCAATATGATCAACATCTGGCTTTTCCATTAAAGACAAAAACTGTCTTGCATATGCCGAAAGCGACTCAACATATCTTCTTTGGCCTTCAGCATAAATCGTGTCAAAAGCTAAAGAAGATTTTCCTGATCCAGAAAGTCCAGTTAATACAACTAGCTTATTTCTTGGGAGGCTAACATCTATATTCTTTAGATTATGGACTTTTGCTCCACGAATACTAATTGAATCCATAAACTCTGTATTTTATGACGGACAAAGGGTTAATTATACTCATCCCTTGTGTAAAATCACTATTTTGTATTGAATTCTTAGCCTATGGTTTCCTATCGACGAATCTTACTAAAATTGAGCGGTGAAGCGCTGTCAAGCGATAGTCAAAATATTGACTCTGATATGCTAAAAAAGGTTGTCAGTATAGTTCAATCAGCGCTTGACCTAGGCGTTGAAATTGCTATCGTTATTGGTGGTGGAAATTTATATAGAGGTGCCAGCCTATCTGCAGAAGGAATGAATAAAATCACTGGGGACCATATTGGTATGCTGGCAACTGTTATGAACGCCTTGGCCTTATCTGATGCCTTTGAAAGAAACAAGATTCCCTCAATGGTTATGTCAGGTTTTTCAATTGGTGGTGGAGTATGTGAGCCATTCAATCATACCAAGGCAAAAAGTGAGCTTTCGAAAGGTAAGGTCGTTATTTTTTCTGCAGGAACTGGGAGTCCGTGCTTTACCACTGATACTGCAGCAGCGCTCAGGGCTGTAGAGATTGGTGCTGACATTGTCTTTAAAGCGACAAAGGTTGATGGTATTTATTCCAGTGATCCTATGGAGGACTCATCAGCTATTAAATTCGATTCATTAACCTTTGATTCAGCTATTGAACAAAACATTAAGGTAATGGATACTGCTGCCTTTGCTCTTTGCAGGGACAACAACATCAAAATTTGTGTTTTTAGCATGTTTGAGGATAATTATGCACTTGCAAACATAATTAAAGGCCATGCAATTGGCACAACTGTCAGTCAAAACGGAGAGTAACGATGATTAATGAAATTCATAGTGATGCAAACAGTCGAATGGACAAATCACTTTCTTCTTTAGAGAGCGACTTCAGTAAAATTCGTGCTGGCAGAGCACATCCTTCATTACTTGAACAGGTAACCGTAGAATATTATGGAACTATGGTTCCGCTTACGCAAGTCTCCAATATTACTGCGGAGGATGCAAGAACTTTGAAAGTGTCGCCCTGGGAAAAAGACATGGTTGGCCCAATAGAAAAGGCCATTTTGACATCTGACCTTGGGCTTAACCCTAATACTCAGGGCCAGGTAATGCGAATACCTCTTCCACCGCTCACAGAGGATCGAAGGAAGGAGCTAGTAAGGGTTGTTCGAGATGAAGCAGAGAATGCAAGAGTGGCAATACGTAATATAAGAAGAGATGCGATATCTGACTTCAGAGAACTACTGAAAGAAAAAGAAATTTCTGAAGATGAAGCGCGAAAGGCAGAGGACAACATTCAAAAAATTACTGATCAACATATTGCATCGATTGACAAATCACTGAGCGATAAAGAAAACTCACTTCTTGAAATTTAGAAAAGTAGTTTATCTTTTTGATCCTACACAATCAATGTACTTTTGCCACCTATTCGCGGTGAATTCAGTTCCGTTTGTTACCTGCGGCCCAACATTTCCTAGATAGCCGCCCGCCAATGCTTTTTTAAATAATTCAATGTTACTTTCTGTCAAGCCTAGATTGACTTTACAGTAGTCATGAATAGCCTCGGTTACAATCTCGCCAGAAATCGTTCCAACAAATTCTTCATCTTCTAGCTTAGCTGTTGCGTCCTTAATGAGCTCATCTGAAATACTAGACTTATACTCACCAGACACATTAAACTCTTCTAACTCAGCAAGCAAGTCATCCTTAATCTTTGTAACTCTTTTTTCATAAGCTACTTTTGCTTGATAAGCAGCAGTGGATTTTGCAGCAGCAGCTTTTTCTTCCTCTAGCTTTTGAAGGAAGGCTTCAAGTGCGGCTTGTCTTTCCATTTCCTCAATGATTTCAGCCATCATTTCTTCAGCCGCTTTCTTTGCCTGAATTGCAGCTTCAGAATCAGCAAAAACAAATATCATTTGTTCCGGATCTTCTTCAATCGAAACCACCAAGTCTGAACAAGGAACTACAAAGTCCATAACAAATTCTTCTATTGTGACAACATTAGAGCCTTTGCCAACAAGCTTTTCACCAATTGAGAAAGATTTGAATCCTGTTTGAGCAGTTTGGTAATAAGTGAGCTTATTTGTTTCTGAGTCATATGAATCAACAATAGCTTTGGCATTACTTGAGCTCATTATTTCATCGCCTTGGCTAAACTCACCTTCACCACTCAAAACCATCACTGAAGTGAGGTTACTCTCCTCATCGATATCAGTTTCAAGTTGGTCAAAGCATGGGTCTTGCATCAGAATCAAATCTAGATCGTCTTCAAGAACTGAAATCTCATCACCCCCAGAGTGACTTAAAGTTGAGATTGATAAGATAAAAAATGAGATTAAAAAGCTACTTAAAATTTTATTCATAAAAAGGATTATAGATAAAAAAACCCAGGACTTAACCTGGGTTTTTTATTTTGTATTAAAGTTATATTAAATCAACATAACTAATTGTTTCAAACGTTAGAACGGATTAACATAGTTACTGACACAGTTTGCATAAGCATCCCATCTTGTAGGTCCAAACTCTGTACCGTTAGAACTTTGTGGTCCCTTGTTAAATAGCGTTCCATCAGCCAAAGCGCTTTCGAAAAGGGCAATATTGGCATCCGACAATCCAAGAGCATACTTACAGGCTTCATGAGCCTCTTGAGTAACTTCAATCACTTCGTCTTCAACTACAATTTCACCAATCACTTCTTCCTCAGCTGCAGCCATTTCTGCCTCAATCTCAGCCATTAATTCCTGTGCAGCTAGTTCTGCCTCAAGTTGAGCCTCAAAAGCAGCAATCTCTTTTTCAGCTGCAAGAGCTTGCGCGTCAGCGGCAAGTTGAGCTTCAAGTTCAGCCTCAAAAGCTGCTAATTCTTCTTCTATTGCAAGCTGTTCTCTATAGGCTGCAGTCGCAGCTGCTGCTGCGGCCCTCTCATCTTCTAGCTTTTGCTGGAAAGCAGCTAGAGCTTCAGCTCTTGCCATCTCTTCTTGAATCTCTGCCATCATTTCTTGAGCAGCTAATTCAGCTTCCAGCTGTGCTTCAAATGCAGCTAATTC
>LUMG01000268.1_pt1 | contig 14593 bp, 15 predicted proteins | sample 729691 | NCBI WGS metagenome assembly LUMG01 (sample SAMN03860269, study PRJNA289734) | marine metagenome | biome: seawater column; feature: ocean; material: water; isolation source: Red Sea water column Station 34 - depth 50m | place: Saudi Arabia: Red Sea | collected 2011-10-15 | depth 50 m
ATTTTTGGGAAGTTAGAGATGGCCTCATTATTGATAATTGGGTTAATGTAGACTTTCCAAGTATTCTTGCTCAACTTGGAGTTGATGTTTTTAATGGTCAGGGATGGGAATCATTTGATCGCGGCGACATTGATCCCCCTAAACCTAAATAATTGGAATTACTATGGCTATATATTATTTAAAAAAAGGAAAAACTGCTGAGGATAAAGCAATCGACGATGCCCAGGTGAGTGAGGTAGTCAAAAATACTTTAAAAGTCATTGAAGATCAGGGCGATGCTGCTGTAAGAGAGTTTTCAGAAAAGTTTGATAATTACTCACCAAAATCATACAAACTAAGTTTGGCTGAGATTGATAGTCTTATTGCAAATGTATCTGATAGAGACATGAAAGACATTCAGTTTGCTCAAGAGCAAGTTAGGAACTTCGCCCAAGCTCAAAGAGACTCGATGCAAGATATCGAAGTTGAAACAATGCCAGGCGTTATTCTTGGGCACAAAAATATTCCTGTTCAGTCAGTGGGCTGTTATGTTCCAGCAGGCAAGTTCCCAATGGTTGCTTCTGCACACATGTCAGTCGTCACTGCCAGTGTTGCACGATTGATCCAGTCGATATGCTGGTGGGTCCAGGCAATGCATATGTTGCAGAGGCCAAAAGACAACTTTTCGGACGGGTTGGAATTGATCTTTTTGCAGGCCCAACAGAGACCATGGTGATTGCTGATGAGACAGTAGACGCTGAATTGTGCGCAACTGACCTTCTTGGTCAGGCTGAGCATGGCTATAACTCTCCAGCGGTCTTAGTAACCAATAGCCAGAAGCTTGCAGATGAGACTCTGAATGAGATTGATCGAATACTCGCTATTCTTCCTACAGCCGATACTGCGGGCGTTAGTTGGAAGGAGTATGGCGAGGTTGTTGTGTGTGACACATACGATGAAATGCTCCTGGTCGCCAATGAGATTGCCTCTGAGCATGTCCAAGTTATGACTGATCGTGATGACTGGTTCCTGGAGAATATGCACTCTTACGGTGCGTTATTTTTAGGGCCACGAACCAACGTATCAAATGGCGATAAAGTGATTGGAACTAACCATACGCTGCCAACAAAAAAAGCTGGACGCTACACTGGTGGACTCTGGGTTGGCAAGTATCTTAAAACGCACAGTTATCAGAAAATTACAACTGATGAAGCAGCAGTTAAGATTGGCAGATACTGCTCAAGACTCTGTATGCTTGAGTCTTTTGTTGGGCATGCAGAGCAGGCTAACATCAGAGTTAGACGTTATGGTGGTGAAGATGTGCCTTATGGTGAAGCTGCCAAATGAATCTAATTTTCATTCAACTGATAAAACTCTTTTAGCCATAAAGGAGTGTGATAGATGATTAAATTACCCAAAACGCCTTCATTAAGACTTGATGGTTTATGCGCCTTGGTAACAGGCGCTTCATCAGGAATCGGCTTGGGATGCGCAGTCGCCCTAGCTGAAGCTGGAGCTCATGTTGTATTAGCTTCAAGAAATATTAAAGCTTTAAATGAAGTGGCTGAAGCTTTAAGTTTAAACGGATATAGCGCTGAAACTTTAGAGCTAGACATATCAGATTTATCTTCAGTACAAGCTATTTTTAAAAATCAAAAGTCTTTTGATATTTTGGTCAACAGTGCTGGTTTGGGTCGGCATACTCCCTCATTAGAAACGTCAGCCGAAGACTTTGATGAGGTAATGGATGTAAATCTTAGAGGCGCATACTTCCTAACACAGACTGTAGCAAAAGGTTTAATTAAAGCAAAGAAACCTGGATCGTTGATCAATATATCTTCTCAAATGGGCCATGTTGGTGGGGTTGATCGAGCCGTCTATGCTGCCTCTAAACATGCAGTTGAAGGTTTTACTAAAGCAATGGCTATTGAGTGGGGAAGCCATCAAATTAGAGTAAATACAATTTGCCCAACATTTATTCGAACGCCCTTAACTCAGTCTACATTTGACAATCCGGATCGCAAAAAATGGATAGAAGACAAGATTAAACTAGGTCGAGTTGGAGAGGTTGAGGACGTGATGGGCGCTGTTGTATTTTTAGCATCTGATGCGTCAAGTATGATTACAGGCACTGCTTTGATGATAGATGGAGGATGGACTGCGGACTAATGAGTAATAAGAAAGTAACATCATTAGAGGTCGCAAAACGAGCGGGCGTTAGTCAGTCTGCAGTTTCTCGTGTATTTACTCCAGGGGCATCCTCTTCTAAAAAGACTAATGATTTGGTTCGCAAGGCAGCAGCTGAGCTTGGTTATAGGCCAAATGTTTTAGCTAGATCTTTAATTACAGGAAAGTCTCGAATAATAGGTCTTGTAGTTGCATATCTTGATAATTATTTTTATCCAGAGGCTTTAGAGCTTCTCTCAAGTGCCCTTCAAAAGAAAGGATATCACGTCTTAATTTTTATGTCTGGAAATAAGGAGGGGGATATTGCTGATGCCGTGGATGAAATTCTAGATTATCAAGTTGATGGGATTATAGCTGCATCGGTTTCTATGTCTTCAGACTTGGCTAAGAGATGCACGTCAGCTGGAGTGCCTGTGGTTTTATTTAATCGAACACAAGACGATGAAAGGCTTTCAGCTGTGACTTCTGATAATGTTCTCGGCGGTCAGAAAGTTGCGAGGTTTCTTCTAGCTGGAGGCCACAAGCGCATTGGATATATTGCAGGCTGGGAAGGTGCATCAACACAGCGAGATCGAGAGAAAGGATTCACTGATGAGCTGACGAGAAATGGGCAGAGTTTATATGCTCGTGAGATAGGTAACTTCAATTTAGATGAAGCCAGACAAGCAGCTCGAAAAATGTTTACTCGCAATGATTTTCCTGATGCTGTATTTGTTGCGAATGATGCAATGGCAATTGCAGTAATTGATGTAATAAGATTTGAGCTTGGATTAAAAGTTCCTGAGCAGGTTTCTGTTGTGGGCTATGACGATGTGCCTATTTCATCATCGCCCGCATATGACCTAACTACAGTTCGCCAGCCTGCAAATCGGATGGTAGCAGAAACCGTTTCAATATTAATTGAAAGTATTGAGAACAAAACAACAACCGCTAGAAGGATTGAAATAGATGGGCCACTTATGGTTAGAGGCTCTGCAAAGATTTCTGATACATAGGAGAAAAGTGAGTGAAAGGGTTTGATCCAAAATATGCTAATTTCCCCGATTGGATTAATGGCATAACCCATGAAATCTGGGAAGAGAGAGGTATTGATAAACTGCTTTATTTGTATTCTGATGATATTATTTTAAGAGCCCCTACTGGTCTAGTCGTTGGAAATAAAACAGTTATTGATGCCACAAAGGCAACTTTATTTGAATTTCCAGACCGAAAGCTTTTAGGAGAAGATGTGATTTGGTCAGGGCAGCCTGAGACCGGAATGTTGTCATCTCATCGAATTATTTCAACAGCCTCTCACCTAGGCGATGGGTCATTTGGAAAAGCAACAGGTAAAAAAGTTGTGTTCCGTACAATTGCGGACTGTCATGCAATAAATAATCAGGTTAATGATGAGTGGCTAATCAGAGACCAGGGTGCGATTGTTCGTCAACTAGGAACGACTCCTCAGGAATTTGCAAGGAATCAAATAGAGCAAGAGGGAGGTATTGAAAAATGTCAGCACCCGTTCAATGATTCAATGGATCAGGCAGGACCATATAGTGGAAAAGGAAATAAGAATGAATGGGGAGAGAAGTTCATTGATATCTTAAATCGTATCATGAGCGCAGACACTTCTGTATTTAGAGCGGAGTATGACCGTGGTTGTCATCTTGAATATCCGGGCGGTGTGAATGGACATTCTTATGGCTACGCAGAGGATTTTTGGATGAATGTCAGGTCTGCTCTACCAAGCGCAAAACTTACGATTGAACACCAGGTTGGACGTGAAGATGATTATTTGTCTCCAAGGGCAGCTATTCGCTGGAGTTTGAAAGGCAAGCACGATGGTTGGGGAATTTTTGGTGAGCCTACTGGAGCAGATTTATATGTTATGGGAGTTACTCATGTCGAGTTTGGACCCTGGGGAGTGAGAAGAGAATATACCCTATTCGATGAAACAGCTTTGTGGAAGCAACTAATAATCAAAACAGGCTAATCTATGACCTCGGAAGAGATGGAAAAATTTATTGTTAGATATTCTGATTTAAAGCCATGCAAGACGGCATTTATTGATGCACATACGCCTGGCTCAAATCAAAAAGAAAATTTTACAATTATTGGTTCTGGGGTTTCTGAAAGTCCAGATCAACATGTTCATATTAAAGAAACACCAGGCTTTAATATTGGGGCTGCTGGTCAGCCACCAGGCTGCACTAATTCATTGCACTCTCACACTACAGCAGAAGTTTTTTATGTCCTTAAAGGAAGATGGCGTTTCTATTGGGGTCGCCATGGAAAAGATGGTGAGGTGATTGCCAATGAAGGAGACTTGGTTAATATTCCAACTGGTATTTTTAGAGCTTTTAAAAATATTGGAGATTGCTATGGAATGTTAATGGCAATTCTTGGCGGGGATGACGCAGGCGGCGGCGTGACCTGGGCTCCTGAAGTTATCAATAATGCCAAAGATTATGGCCTTATATTGGGTGAAAATGGATTACTTTATGACACTAAAAAAGGAGAATCGCTTCCAAGCCAAGTTAATCCAATGCCTCTTTTAAGTGAAGATGAGCTAAAAGATTTTCCTATCGTTACAACCGAAGAATTCCAAGAAAACTTTTTTGTTAGTGCATCGGACCTTCTTGAAAGCTCAAAAAAAGGCCCAGTTAATGTCATTGGAAAAAGCGGAATATTAAAAGATAGGCCAGGTTTTGAGGTTGACTTTATTACAAATAATTCGTATGTTGATGAGTTTGATTCTCCAACTCAGTATCAAGTTAATATGATACAAAAAGGGAGTTGGTCTCTAGAATATGAAGGCGGCGTTTCAGAATTATCCGAGGGAGATACATGCCTAATAAAACCCAAATTATCATACAGAATAATACCGTTTAGCCTAGATGATGCCAGTCTATTTCGGGTCACCAAGACAGATGACCCGGCTGGTCCAACATGGAGAATGCAGTATTAATTTAGAGGAGATTGATTTGAATAGAATTTTAACAAGTCACGTAGGTTCATTGCCAAGAAGTCAAGAGGTTGTTGACTTTATTTTTGCAAGAGAAAATAATGAAAAATATAATGAGAAAAGCTTCGATGAATGCATGCAAAGAAATGTTTTAAGTACAGTTGAAAAACAAAAAAATTCTGGCATCGACATTGTTAGCGATGGTGAAACTTCCAAAATTTCATATGCAACTTATGTCAAGGACAGGTACACAGGCTTTTCGGGGGATAGTCCAAGAAATGCCCCTGAAGATTTGAAACTTTTCCCGGGTTTTCTTCAAAGACTTGCTGATGAAGGGGGTACGCCACAATATGCAAGGCCAATGTGCACCGGGGAAGTGAAGTCGAAAGGTCAAGGAGAGCTTCAAAAAGATATCTCTAATTTAAAGAATGCAATGAAAGCTAGTGGCGTCGAAAGGGGTTTTATGAATGCAGCCTCGCCCGGTGTTATTTCATTGTTTCTTCAAAACGATTTTTATGCCACCAGAGATGCTTACCTTGCCGCCCTTGCAGATGCCATGAGAGATGAATACGAAACAATTGTTGAGTCGGGATTAGACTTGCAGCTTGATTGTCCAGACTTGGCTCTGTCTCGTCATATGCTCTTTAGTGACTTAACTGATTCGGAATTTATAAAGATAGCAGAGTCTCACATGGAGGCTTTAAATCATGCTCTTAAGAATGTCCCATCCGAAAAAGTAAGGATTCATATTTGCTGGGGTAATTATGAGGGGCCACATTGTTGTGATATTGATATGAATAAGGTTTTCGGAACTCTAATGAAGGCTAAAGCTCAGTACACACTATTTGAGACTTCAAATCCAAGGCATGCTCATGAATGGACAGTCTTTCGTGATCGTAAGAATGAAATACCCGATGACAAGATACTTGTTCCTGGAGTTGTTGACACAACAACTAACTTTATTGAACATCCAGAGCTAGTTGCTGAAAGAATAAATAAATTTGTAAACATTGTCGGTAAAGAAAGAGTTATAGCAGGCTCTGATTGCGGCTTTGGAACCTTTGCAGGTTTTGGAGCTGTTGACCCAGATATTGCATTTGCTAAGTTAGAATCACTATCAGAGGGCGCTAAACTTGCGAGCAATCAATAATGAAGAGCCTTGTTATGGTTCCGGGAATGATGTGTGATGAGCGCATTTTTTCACCACAAATTGCTGGTTTGAGTGATCAAATAAAGGTTACTGTTGCAGACATTTCTAGTTTTCCATCAGTTGAAGAGTTGGCTTCAGATGTTCTTAAGAAGTCACCCCAAACGTTTGCACTTCTGGGCCATTCAATGGGTGGAATTGTTGCTATGGAAATGTACTCTCAAGAGCCTGAAAGAGTTGAGAAGCTAGTTCTTATGGACACTAATCCTAAAGCTGAACTAGAGGAAATACAATCAAAGCGTGAGCCACAAATTAGAGATGTTAGAGATGGGAAGCTTCATAACGTAATGCGCGATGAGATGAAACCTAACTATCTTGCTGAGACTGCGAATCAAGAAACTATTTTAAACACTTGCATGGATATGGCTTTGTCTCTGGGTCCAGATGTTTTTATTAATCAATCTAGAGCACTTCAGACTAGGACAGATCAACAGAGTAATATTCAATCAATAAATATCCCCGTATTAATTATGTGCGGCTCGGAGGATAAATTATGCACAGTGGAAAGACATGAGATGATGCATAATATGATTAATAATTCAGAGTTGAAAATAATCAACAATGCGGGTCATATGCCAACACTTGAGCAACCCAAAGAAACAACGGAGGTATTAAAACAATGGCTGATGAATTAGATTCAGACTTACTTAAACTGCTTCAGTCAGTTGATACCCCAACTGTCTGTAATGCTATTGAGGTTGCACAAGGGAAGCGAGGGTTTTCCCAGTTTACTAGAGGCACTATGATATGTTCAGACCCTCAGGGTGGTTCAATGGTTGGTTTTGCAAAAACAGCAAAAATTGCAGCTAAAGAGCCTCCTAAAGAAAACAATGACATAATCAAAGAACGGAGAATGAATTACTATCGATATATGTCAGAAATTGATGGTCCGGCTATAGTTGTCATTGAAGATGTGGATTATCCTGGGTGTATTGGCGCATATTGGGGTGAGATAAATACTAAAGTTCATAAAGGATTTGGAATCTCGGGAGCATTGACAAATGGCGTAGTTAGAGATCTTGGGGATCTTGCAGAAGCTTTTCCAGTTGTCGCTGGCTCTATTGGCCCTAGCCATGGCTTTGTCCATGTCCGTGAGATAGATACGCCGGTTAGTGTCTTCGGTATGAGAGTTTTACCAAGAGATTTAGTACATGCCGATCGTCATGGAGCGGTAGTAATTCCTAAGGAAGTAATACCTATTTTGAAAGATTCAATTCACAAGTTGTTTGCTTCTGAAAGGCTAGTATTAGATCCTGCAGAAAAAACAGAATTCAGTTTTGATGATTTTAAAAGAGCATGGGAAGATTTCGAAAAATCACGCTTATAATTATTTAACTTCAGTATAAATCTAAGACAGCACATACCGTTCAAACAGATTCATCAGGTGCAGTGTGTCCTCCATGGGCAATTTTCAATAATTTTCCCTATATGAAGCGCGCCAAGTGTTAAGGTACCAAAATACATATCAAAAAACTGAAAGTGAGTATTTTATGTGTGTTATAATTTTTGCAATCGTATGCATAAATAGCCATAAGCATAGTAAACACATACTTGGTAGCTATTTTCTTACGACATAATTTATCAATATCGATAAATTGTTTAATAAAGGAGTACAAAATGCTAATAAAAAGAATGAAACAAGTAAGTGCCTTATTCGTTGCAATTCTCTTTGGCTCAGCTGCGTATGCAGATTGCGGGCCATCCGATGCATCGATTCGAATCCTTGCAAGTGACTTCCCAGCTATTCATGCTGTAGCTGGAACTGCTGAAGAAATGTGTGGTAGTTCAGCAGGTGAGTTCACTCGTAATCACACTACTGAAGCTCGAGCAATTATGAACGAGGCACAGACCCCTAACCCAGCTGTATATACTTCGGTTATCGTCGCCAACTTTTAAACGATATGGTGGATAAATACGGTGGTGACCTAAAGCCGAGCCAATTAATTACTATTGATGGTAATGTTATGGCTGTCGCCTTTATGGCCAACTCGCAGCATCTCTTCTCGCGAACTGACATTTTGGAGCAGGCTGGAGTTAGTGGTGTACCAGAGACCTATGAAGATGTCTTATCTGCGGCTGCAAAAATTCGAGCAGCGGGGATCATGGAACACCCAATTGTTATGAATATGAAGGTTGGTTGGAATTTGGGCGAAGTCTTCAACATGATTTACATGGCTCACGATGGCGATCTATTTAAGCCCGGATCGGCTGAACCAAATGTTAACAACCATAAAGGTGTTGCGACACTTAACATGATGAAGGCATTGACCGAATACCTTCACCCTGACCATCTAACTCAAGCATCAGACCAAACACAAGGCTTGTGGGAGGCAGGAAAGGCTGCTCTTGGCATTATGTGGGGTTCGCGCGGTGGAGTAATTCTGGATGATGAAGGCTCTTCAGCAGCTGTTACATCTAACACCGTTCTTAGCAGTGCTCCGTCAGTAGCTGCTAGTGGTGTTTCGACTCCAGCTTCGACTTTGTGGTGGGATGGCATAACTATTGCCAGCAACATACCTGATAAGGATGCTGAAGCAACGTTTGCCGCACTTGTTGGCGCAATGACACCGGAGATGGTTTCTGCGAACAATGATGACGCTATCTGGCTTATTGATGGCTATAAGCCTGGTCCTGCAGCAGCTGGTGTTTCGGCAACTGCCGCTAATGGTGCTAATGCTTATCCAATGTACCCTTATATGGGTGCTATGCACAACGCTTTGGGTGCCGAAATTGGCGACTTTCTTAAAGGCGTTGAAACTGCGGAACAGACGCTTGCTGATATAGAAGCTGCTTATGTTCTTTCCGCGAAAGAACAAGGATACCTATAATCCATCTATAATCTCCTAAGTGACGAAGGGGCCCCTCTGGGCCCCTTTTATTAATTTACAAAACACTATTTGAAAGAAGAAAGAATGAAAGGTTTTGATCCTAAATTTAAAAATTTTCCCGAATATATAAACGGGATTACCTATGAGATATGGGAAGAAGGGCTTAGTGAAGAAAAATTACATAAATATTATGCTTCTGATATCTTAGTGAGGTCTCCTGCCTCCATAATTATCGGCAGAGAGGGTGTCATTACAGCGACTAAATCGACCTTATTAGAGTTTCCAGATAGAAAGCTTTTTGGTGAGGATGTTATCTGGTCAGGTTCTCCTGAAGAGGGTATGCTCTCGTCTCATCGAATTTTATCTACAGCTACCCATTCGGGCGATGGTCAATACGGCAAGGCATCTGCTAAAAAATTGAGCTATAGAGTTATCGCTGATTGTCACGCTATTAATAATCAGGTAAACGATGAATGGCTTGTTCGAGACCAGGGCGCTATTGCGCGTCAAATTGGATTAACTCCTGAGAATTTTGCCAGATTCGAGATTGAACGTCAGGGCGGTCCAGATAATTGTATACGGCCATTTTCAGATTCATTTGATCAGCCAGGGCATTATCTGGGAATAGGCAATGAAAACGAATGGGGCGAAAAGTACAGCGATATTCTTAATCGTCTTATGAATTCTGATTCATCAGTTGTTCAAAAAGAATTTGATCGTGCCTGTCAATTGGAGTACCCAGGTGGTTTAACAGGCCACTCTTTTTCTGATGTTGAGTGCTTTTGGATGCGGCTACGGTCTTCCATGCCAAGTGCATCTTTTGAGATTAGACATCAGATAGGACGTGAAGATTCAATTTTGCCTCCAAGGGCTGCAGTTAGATGGATTTTAAAAGGAAGACATGATGGTTTCGGTTTGTTTGGAGAGCCAACCGGTGCTGAATTATACGTTATGGGTATTTCTCATGCAGAATTTGGTCCTTGGGGGTTGCGTCGCGAATACGTTGCAATTGATGAAATTGCAATATGGAAGCAAATTCTTCTTACAACAGGATAAAAACCTATAGTAATGTTACAATTTATTAAGTTAAATCTCGAGATATAACTATGCCGAACCGAACCTTCTTCTGGTTTATCTTGCCCGCAATGACAGCGATGATCCTGCTCATTGCGCTACCAATTGTATCGGTTCTCATTCAGTCGGTTCATATACAGCATGAACAAGTGTTGGTTACAAGCGAAAGCTGTGATCCTTTTGGTTGCACACAGGTGACCTCGATTGATACAGAAGCTACTGCGAAGCTTCGTGCTGAAAAGCCTTTGGGTCGATTTATTGGTTTGGATACCTATACCGATCGCGCACACTTGGCCATTGATGAGGTCAGCAAGGCTTGGTCCTCCTCTGATAGTATGGGCGCCTTCTTAAAAAGGGTTTTGAATCTGCCACTCTATAAAGCCCTGGCCTTCACCATCACCTATACGGTCTTTGTCACCCCATTGGTGATTCTACTCGGCCTTGCTGTTGCTGTTGGTGTCAATAATCTGCCAAAAATCATTAAGGGTCCCACGGTTTTTATTTCTCTTCTTCCAATGATCATAACCCCGCTGGTAGGCTCGATTATTTTATTTTGGATGGTGGACGGTGATGGAATTATTGGAGCAATGTTGCAGCGGATTTTCGAGGATAATTCACTCAGTCTAAAGGCGTCACCTAGGCTCACATGGATTATGTTGATAGTCTATGGCGTTTGGCACCATCTCCCATTCAGTTTTATAGTGTTCTATGCAGGTTTGCAAACCGTATCCGAGGATACGATGGAAGCAGCTATGATTGATGGGGCATCAAGTTGGCAACGCATGATTCATGTGGTCGTGCCACATTTGATGCCGTTGGTGATTTTCCTATTATTGATACAGTTAATGGACAATTTTCGGGTATTTGAACCCATCATAGGGTTTTCAGCCGAGGCTCACGCCACCTCGCTTTCCTGGATTATTTTCAATGCACTTCGTGAAAGTGGTTCTCCACTTTTTAGTTCCGCAGGCGCTACCTCGATGATAACTATCGTAGGCGTCGTCATTCTTCTGGTGCCGTTGTTGGTGCACACCTATCGCGGTTATAATAAAAAAACTAATTAGGAGGCTAAATGACACCCAAGGCAAAACTCCGCATCACTCCACTCTTTGTGATTTCTGCAATGCTTGTTGCGCTCTGGCTGTTTCTAGCGTCCTTCCCTTTTCTCTGGACCCTCTGGGGAAGTTTCAAGGTACAGGCTGATTTCTTTTCTAAGGCTGATTGGCGTAATGCGCTTAGTGGTGTGAATACCATAGCGCAAACTGGTAGTGCTTATACTGGTACAGGTTATTTCGGCGCATGGATACAAGAGGAATTCTGGAAACCTGTAACAAATTCTTCAATTGTGATATTCTTTACCGTGATTATTTCGCTCACCATAGGCACATTGGGCGGTTATGCGTTGGCGCGTTCAGGCCGTCGGTATGCTTTCTGGATACTGATGGCTGCACTGGTGTTTCGTGCTATGCCTCACATCACACTAGTCTCAGGTTATTTACTACCTTTTTTTGAATGGAACATATGGGGTCTTATGCCTACTACCATAATTGTACTTGTGGCGATTAACCAGCCCTTCACACTCTGGATGTTACATAGCTTCTTTTTGAATATACCTAAAGATATGGATGAGAGTGCAATGGTTGATGGGTGTACTCGGTTTCAGGCTTTTTGGCACGTAATTATCCCAGTCATGTGGCCAGGTGTAATCACGACAGGCCTGTTCAGTTTCCTATTAGCTTACAATGATTTTGCTGTGACATCTATGCTCTTAAGTCAAGAAAACGAGACGATGATTCCTGCTATTGCTGGTTTTCTTGGTACTGTTCAGGTTGAGGGAAATGTAATGTTTGCTGTAGCCGCGGTAGTTTCAGCTACAGTCCCTCTTCTCTTTTTGGTGATGTTCTTCCAAAAGCAAATTGTCAGCGGTTTGACAACTGGCGCCGTCAAGGGATAAACCATGGAAACATTCGATTATATTGTTATAGGCGCAGGTTCTGCCGGTTGCGTATTAGCTAATCGTCTCAGTGAAAATCCTAATAATACTGTTTGCCTTGTTGAGGGTGGTGGAAGTGATAAAAGTCCGTGGGTCAAAATACCTGCAGGCCTCTCAGTAGCATATGATCACAAGAAGCTGGATTATGCTTATAAAGGAGTTCCACAAAAGAACTTAAAAAACCGAGTTATCACTGTCAATCGAGGAAAGTGTCTTGGGGGCTCTAGTTCAATTAATGGAATGATATACATTCGCGGCAATAAAAATGGAAGCCATATAGGCCTTCCTCAAAATTCTGACTTCAATGATGCCTCTCAATTGGGCTTAGGTATTTATAAGGTAAATCAAGATAAGGGAACAAGGGTTAATTCTTATAAGGCATTCGTGAAGCCTATTGTTTCAAGATCGAATCTAACCATTCTGACTCATGCTCGAGTTCAATCCATTGAAATTGAAGCTGATATAGCTCAATCAGTCAATCTAAAGATTGATGGCAGTGACAAGCAATTGTTATGCAACAAAGAAATTATCTTAAGTGCTGGTGCCATTGAGTCGCCGAGGATACTCTTATCATCTGGTATTGGGAACAGGAAAGAGCTTGAGGAGGCTGGAATAACTTGTAAGCATAATCTAGCTGGAGTTGGTGAGAATCTTCAAGATCACTTAGATACAATGGTCACGGTTCGCTCAAATAAAGCAGAATCAATTGGCGTCTCTTGGAGATCACTGGTACCGCAAGTGCTTGCCTCGCCGTTTAACTTCCTACTGAGAAGAATGGGTTGGTGGACTAGCAACTTTGTTGAAGCTGGAGGTTTTGCGGCGACAAAACTTGGAAGTCCTGAATATCCTGATGTGCAGTTTCATTTTACGCCTATCTATCGAAGTCACCGAGGAAGAAAATTTGAGTTCGGTCACGGTTACTCTTTATTTACTTGTTTACTCAGGCCTCATAGCAAGGGCTCAGTTAAACTCAAGAGGGATGGCGACCAATATCAAGTCCTGATTGATCATAACTTTTTATCTGATTCTAGAGACGAAGTGCACATTGTTGAGGCAATCAAAAAAGCTAGAGAGATATTAGCATCTTCGGAGTTCGATGCCGTCCGTGGCGCCGAGATAGCTCCAGGAAAATCAGTCCAATCTGATGAAGATTTATTAGAGTATATTCGTCGGACTTCACTTACCGTTTACCATCCAGTTGGAACCTGTAAGATGGGCACTGATGAGTTGGCAGTTGTCTCACCAGATGATTTGAAAGTGAAAGGGATGAGCAACCTTAGAGTTATAGATGCCTCAATCATGCCGAGCATCGTAAGCGGAAACACTTCAGCTCCAACAATGATGATTGCTGAGAAAGGTGCAAGAATGATTTTGGAGAGTAAGTAATTATGAGTAATTTTCAACAAGAAAAAAAGATAGTACTCGATTATTACAACGCCCTAGACAAGTCTGAGGGTAATGACATTACAAATGTCTTAAAAGAATACATAACTGAAGATTATATTTGGAGGGGATATCACCCTTTTAATGAGCTATCAAAAGCTAAAGACGTTTCTGAACTTTTTTGGCAGCCCTTTCGATATGCCTTTAAAAATATGCAAAGAAGGATGGATATTTTTATGGCTGGTAAAAACGAGATAGATGGTTTCGAGTCAGTATGGGTTGTCTCGATGGGCCACTTGATGGGCTTGTTTGACAATGAGTGGCTTGGAATTCAGCCATCAAGAAAAATGGCTTTTCTGCGTTACTGTGAATTTAATAAAGTTCAAGATGGAAAGATTACTGAAACAGCCATGTTTTTTGATATTCCTCATGTGATGATTCAAGTTGGTTTAACTCCCTTCCCACCACAAACTGCTGCTCACCTCGTACAGCCAGGACCAATGACTCACGAAGGTTTACTTTTTGATGAGCAGGATGCCGCTGAGGGAGAAAAAACACTAGATGCAATAGACTTCATGGTGAATGACATTAGAACATGGAAAGAAAAGCAAGAAATGCCACTTGTCGATGAGCTACGAAGAAGCTGGAAAGAAGATATGATTTGGTGGGGGCCTGCTGGAATTGGAGCAACCTATACCATTGAAAGGTATGCCGAGCAACACTCAGGACCCTTTCGTGAAGGATTCAAAGACCGAACATTCAATGGACATCTGTGCCGAGTTGCAGAAGGTAAGTTTGGAGGATTCTTTGGTTGGCCCAATATAACACTTACTCCGTCTGGAGGTTTTATGGGAATGCCTGCAACTGAAAAGCCAGGCGATATGAGAGTCATCGACATGTATCGTAGAGAGGGAGATAAGCTCGCTGAAAATTGGATATTTATTGACTTGTTGCATTTTTGGAAGCAACAGGGCGTTGATATTTTAGAAAGGATA
>LUMG01000756.1_pt1 | contig 14311 bp, 16 predicted proteins | sample 729691 | NCBI WGS metagenome assembly LUMG01 (sample SAMN03860269, study PRJNA289734) | marine metagenome | biome: seawater column; feature: ocean; material: water; isolation source: Red Sea water column Station 34 - depth 50m | place: Saudi Arabia: Red Sea | collected 2011-10-15 | depth 50 m
GGTTTCTTCAGAATCAGCATCAGAAGTAAATTTGTATGGCCAGTACGATAATGCCTTTGTTCCAATTCTAATTGTTTTGAGATTTGGCAAGTCTGCGTCTAATAATTTGTCAATATATGTAGAAAACAAACTTGCTTTCATAATCATTGGGTCACCACCGGTAAACAGAATATCTGAAATTTCTGGGTGTTCTTTTACATATTGAGCCAAATCGTCACCTTCTTTCATTGCAAATTTCATTTCATCCATTCCAACAAATTGTGGCCATCTGAAACAGAAACTACAGTATGCATGACAGGTTTGACCTTGACTAGGGAAGAATAGACAGGTTTCTTTGTACTTGTGCTGCATTCCATAAAGCTTGGTTCCATCTTTTAGGACTGGAACGTTTAGTTCCATTTGACCTGCCGGATGTGGATTTAATTGTAATCTGATTTTGTTTGCTGTTTCTTGAATTTCTTTTCTATCTGAACCATTTTTCAAAACAGAGGCCATCATATCATAATGCTCTGACTTTAGCATTCCTTTTTGAGGAAATGTCAAATTAAACATGGAATCTCCTGGGACGTTATCCCAGTCAATTAATTGCTCAACAACGTAGTTGTTTGCCTTGAATGGTAAAACATTTCCAACTACCTCCATCTCAAAGATCTGCTCTTCAGAGAAATTTTCCAATTGAGGTAATTTTCTGAGATTGGCAAGAGTATAGGATTGGATCGCAGGCGATGAATCTACCTTCCAAACTGATTGTTGTTGATTGGTTTGTGCCATTAGCATACTAAGGCAAAACCTCTGTTAAACTTTGGGATCAAGCACGAGCGAATGAAGGCTGTATTTATAAAAAAATTGACACTTTTTTGTAAACTCTAAGACAAATTCATAACTTAAGTTCAGGATCATTGAGAAAAATAGTAGATGGCAGATGAAATTACTGAAATTTCGGTTGGTCAGTTTGATACAGTTTCCCAACTGATCGCATCATCAGTATCTTTACAATTAGCAGTTATTGGATTAGTTGTTGGAATTATTGGAATTAGTCTTGTTTATAGAAAATTCTCTTTCTGGGTAAAGACCCAGAAATTTAATCACGTTAGACCACATGTTGCAAGATTTGCAAGAAAGATAATTTTGCCATTTTTGGCAATTGCATTAATTTCATCAGTTAACATGTACATTCAGGTTTTTGAATTATTTGATGAAGAATCAATGGTTCCACAAGTAGAAGGCGAACTTGCACCAAGTGAAGTGTTTGCAAAGATGCTCAATACATTAAACATCTTAGTCATCGGATATACGATTTCACAGTTAGTTCCTATTGCACTTACAAAACGTGATAGTTCTGTTTTAGAACGTGAAGATTTTGATTCATGGAGAGAGATGAGGGGATTTCCTGATGATGAAGGAGATTTGTTTCATAAATTATACAAATGGATTCCGCCACAACAAAAACCAGATGATTTGACAGATGAGGAGTTTGCAACATACATGCAGTCAGAAGAAGGGTTACAATATCTTGAAAGTTTTCGTACATCACAAGGTAATCCGGTTGGAAGTTACGAAAAAAATGTCAAAGACCCATTTGAGGAATGGAAAAAATCTGAACGCAAAAAATATGAAAAATATTTCAATTATTGTATAAGCGGTAATAATGTATCTGGAAGAAAATTATTCCCAGGAGTCATTCCTGAAGAAATTTACCCAATAGATATCTGGAGAGAACAAAAAAGAAATTCTGGTTTTGATCCAATCATATCTGGAAATAAACCACCAGGTCATTCAAGAAAGCAAAAAGAAGGAGTACCAAAATCAGCAAAACAAGTTTTACCAATTCTTATCTTTGTAGGAGTTATTATTGGAGTTGTATCATGGTGGCAAGTTGATTTAATCGTTTTAGCTACTGCAACAGGTGGTCTTGCATTTGGTGTTGGTCTTGCACTAAAAGAAACGTTAGAGAATTATTTCTCATATATTCTAATTAGAAAAGACAAGGTTGTAAAAGAAGGAGACCGTGTGCAGCTAGAAAGCGGATACAACGGATATGTTCACAAAATCACTCCAAGAGTGACATACATTCGTCATGGATTGAATGAATCAGTTGCCATCATTCCCACTAGACAGTTAGTTAGTGCAGAAATCATAAACTATACAAAAGAAATCAAACTTGTCCCTGCAGTTGTAAATGTTGGTGTTTCATATTTGAATAACCCTAGACAGGTTACATCAATTTTAGTAAAGATTGGAAAACGTGCAATGGTTGAAGCAATAGATGCCAAAGGAAGACATCTAGTAAGACAAAACAGATGTCCATATCTTGAAGACAACAAACCTAGTTGTGGTTGTGATAAAGACATCCATGTGGATGTAACACAACCAGTTGTAAGATTTGATAAATTCAATGATTCAGCTTTGGACTTTTCAATGTGGGTTTATGTTCGAGATTATGGTGCACAGTTCAAAACAAAAAGCGATATGCGTCTTATAATGTACGAAGAGTTCAAGAAATACGACATTAGAATTCCATGGCCAATTAGAACCGTTTACCAAGGTGATGAAAAGCGTGAGGAGCAAGAGATTAGTCAGCTAGATTCCAAGCGTAAAGAAGTAATGGACGAATATGGAATGGGCGATCTAGGTCGTGGTGAATCTGCAGATGAATAGTAATCATTAATTTATTCAGAAATTTTGTTCACGATATGAAAGATGTTCTAAAGTTTATTTTAAAAAATTCGATAATTTTTGCTCTAGTTTCATTTGGATTTTCAATGATTGGTGCTTTCTTTCCTGAAAGTGAGTTCACAGTTGTGATTGGAAATCCACTTGTAGTAAGTAGTGTTACGTATGAACATGTACTTGGCCATGTTTTTTGGGGCGCAATAATTGGATTGGGAACACTAAGTATTCGTTACATCGTTATTGGCGGTAGTTTTGCTATTTTCTTAGACTCGGATCATTTGTTACAATTTTTAGATATAGAATTGGTATCAAGAATGAGTCATTCACTTCCATTTGGAGTAATAGCTGCAATAGTATTTTTTGTCATAACACGAGGAAAGGATATTCGAATTAGTGTAATTGCGTTTGGAGCGGTTTTGTCACACATTGCATTTGATATTTTCTTAGCAGATGTTGCATTTAGCTCAGATACAAATTTTCCATTATTTTCTCCATTTACATTTGAAACAGTATCATTACAAGGATTAGATTGGCTTGGAATTCAGATTGTAGGCGTAAGTTTAGTGGCAATAACAAGTTATTTTTACAAAAGAAAAGAGATGAAACTAAAAAACAATCTTACGAAAACTTAAGAATCCGTTTTGATTCGTTGATTTAATGGTAAAGTTTACAGTAGTTTCAGGAAATGCATCAACAGATTTAGCAAAAAGGATTGCAAGAAAGCTCAAATCACCATATATCAAAACTGAAAAGAAAGTTTTCCCTGATGGAGAAAGCAAAATAACAATTAATCAGATTCCAAAGAAAAGCATAGTTGTGGTTGTTCAATCAACCTACCCACCTGTTGATTCAAACCTCTTAGAATTACTAAGTATTGTTTCTAAAGTTCAAAAATTTTCTTCAAAAGTTTATGCAGTCATACCTTACATGGGATATGCAAGGCAAGATAGAGAGTTTCTTGGAGGAGAAATAGTTACCATCGGAGTAGTTGGAAAATTACTCAAGGCAGCAGGAGTAAAAAAAGTTCTAACTGTAGACATACATAGTAAGATAGCACTAAAAGAATTGAAAATTTCTTCGGAAAATGTTTCAGCTATGGATGTTTTGGTAAAACATTTCAAGAAATTAAAAATGAAAGAGCCACTAGTTGTATCTCCAGATATGGGGGGTCAAGAAAGAGCAAAGAAATTTGCAAATCTTTTGAAAACTGATTATATTGCATTAAAAAAGCATCGAGATAGAAAAACGGGTAAAGTGAATATACTTTCAGATAGGGTTGATGTGAAAAATAGAGATTTGGTTTTGGTTGACGATATGATTAGTACAGGGGGCAGCATCGTAAAAGCCACTCAATTCTTAAAGAAACAAAAGTGCAGACGTGTTTTTGTTGCATGTACTCACGCATTGTTAGTTAATGATGCTGCAAAAAAGATCAAAAAAGCAGGAGTTTCCCAAATTGTCAGCACAAATACAATCCCAGGCGAATCAGCAAAGGTTGACGTATCAAGAGTTATTGCTGATGCATTAAAATGAAAATAATATTATGAAATTAGTTTATCTTGGCACTTCTGCTGCTGCTCCAACACCAGAACAGAAAGTTTAGAAATTTATGGTCCAGCAGGAATTGAAGAATTCATTACAGCAAATATCAAAGTTTTGAACTTTGGACTACCATTCCCAGTTTTCATAACAATTGTTGAACAAGGAGATGTTGTAAATGAAAAAAAATATCGAATAAGTTGTTGTGAAGCACAACATGGCATTCCTGCATTTTCTTATTGTTTTGAAGAAAATGAAAAGCCAGGAGTATTTTATCCTGAAAAAGCAAAGGAATTGGGAATACCAGAAGGAAAGATGTGGCAAGAGTTGCAAAATGGAAATTCTGTGGAAGTTAATGGTGTAAAGATTGATTCATCACAGGTAACTGGAGATAAAAGACCAGGTAAAAAGATCGGAATATCAGGAGATACACGACCTACTGAAAAATTACAAAATTTCTTTACAAATAGCGATTATCTTAGTTTTGATTGTACATTTTCATTTGATTTGAAAGATAGAGCAATAGAGACAAACCATGGTACTGCAAAAGAGGCAGCTGAGCTTGCTAAAAATGCAAATGTCAAAAATCTAATCTTAACTCATTTTTCAGCAAGATATAGTGACGAATCTGTGTTATTAGATGAGGCAAAACAGATTCATGAATCAGTTATTGCTGCAAAAGATCTGCTTGAAATTGAGATTTAGTTTATTCTTCTAGTTTTAAGAAGTCAATTTCAGGGATTTCTGTTTCATCGATGGTGTTTTCAACTTGTCCTGCAACATCAACTACTGTATCACCAGCTTTTAGTCCTACATCATACAAGGTCTCACCAACTTGATTTGTGTGTGAGTTGTATTCTTTGATGCTAGTAACATCTGCAACTAGTGCATCAGCGATAGCTGTACCAGCAGGAAATTGATTCATTGTTTCAGGTAAGAATAGGATTCCTCCTGCAACTAATACTGCACCAATTATTGCTAATTGTACTTTCATGTAAAATCCTGTAAAAATCGATTTTTCATAACTGAGCTAAAAAAAAGCTCTCAAAATGGCTTGAAATAGCTAGTTTGTGATAGATTCTATAACTTGTTCAATATCATTTGAGCGTAAAACTACCTTAATTGGGCCCAATGATGATTCATTTGCTTCACTGCATAGAGCTACACTGTTTACAAAGGCTGCTTGTTTATTGAGATAAAACCAGGTTGAATCACCATCATTGTTGTTTTTTAGAATACGTTGGTATGTGTTTTTGATATTTTTTTCATGAATTGATTTTGAAATTGGTGATAAAACTGAGAAATTATTTGTTTTACCTACAATTTGTGTATCAGATACTTCTAATTCCATTTCAGGAAAGATGTTATTTACTGCGAGTTTGACTTTCTCAGGATCCTCAGAAGGATTAATTTGACAAAATATTTGGATGGTTGTTTTTTGATTCATTATTCAATCCATTTTTGAAAAATTTTGATTGCAGAAGAAACCATTTCATCAATTGTTACATTATTGTTTTCAATTGATTCATCTGCAAGACCAATAATTTCTTCTAATCCAACACCAATTTCTCTATTATCACGCTCTTCAAATTTTTCTCTTGTTAATGGATCATCAGATCTTTTACGTTCACTTAAAAAATTAAATCTAGTATCAGGTGTTGCATGTACTGCTAAGAGTTTTACATTACCAGTTTGTTTTAAAACATTAATTTCATGTATAGAACGTATACCATCAATAATTGTAATTTCATGAGTAGAGTTTTGGATTGAATCTTTGATTAATTCTGCAACTGCACCTGGTCCATTTTTCTCACGAAGTTCAAGCATTAATCGTCCTAAATTTTCACCAGTTGGTTCTAAATTTTGTCTTTTAGCTTCTGCTCTTACACCATCACCAAGACTAAAAGTTTCATATCCCTGATCTTTTAATTTTGAAACAATTGTTGATTTCCCAGCACCTGGCATTCCAGTTAGACATACAACTAATTTTGACACAGATTATTTTTAATTGACTAGTCTATGAAGGTAGCGATAAATAATTACTAATCATTAATTTTGTATGAGAGTATTCATAGCAGTTGAAATTTCAAATGAAAAAATATTAGAAAAAATTCAAACATTTCAAAAAAATGTAAAGATTAATGCAAAACCTACAAGAGTTGATCAGATTCATTTTACTCTACAATTCTTAGGAGAAATTGATGATGAAAAATGCCAACAGGTTCAAGATGCGTTAAATAAAATATCTTTTTCACAGTTTGATATATCGTTGAGGAGTGTGGGTGGATTTCCAAATTTGAAAAATCCAAGAGTGATTTGGGTGGGGTTGGAAAAAGACGGAGCAAGAAAATTAACTGATTTAGCAAATGAGATAAGAACAAAATTGACCAAACTTGGTTTTGAAAAAGATAAAAAATTCAAACCACACTTGACAGTTTTTAGAGTAAAAAAGAGAATTGAGAGTGTTTCATCAATTATGAAAGATTTTGAGGCTATGGAGTTTGGTACCGAAACAGTATCAAAAATTAAGTTAAAAAAAAGCGTTTTAAGTCCAAAGGGACCAGAGTATTCAGATTTACTGGAGGTTAATGCAAGATGAAAAGTGATGTAATAAAAAAATCAAAACAAATAGCAATTCCAAACAACACACAAAGAAAAAAGGTTGATAAAATTGCAAATCAGGTTTTTAGTTTAGTAAACAAAGAAGCTGAAAAACAAAAATCAGTTGTATCAGTACATTTTGGTGGTTCATATGCAAAAGAAACATGGACTCCAGAAAAAATTGACATTGACATATTTGTTAAATTTAAAAAATCAACATCAGAAAAAAACTTTGAAACGATAGGTAAGAAAATTGGTTTTGATTCATTAAAAAAATTCAAACCATATGTAAGATATTCTGAGCATCCATTTGTTGAAGCCGATATTGATGGTGTTGGAGTAAACGTTGTCCCATGTTATGATATTAAAAAAGGTGAATGGAAAAGTGCTGCAGATAGATCAACATTTCATACAGAGTTTATGAGTCAAAGATTAACAGGTTCAATGAAAGATGACATTAGAATTCTCAAGTGTTTTCTAAAAATTAATGGAATGTATGGAGCAGAAATTGCTAAACAAGGATTCAGCGGTTATGTTTGTGAAGTTTTAGTTTACTATTTGGGAAGTTTTGAAAACGTATTGAAAAGAATCTCAAAATTGAAAAATAATGAAATGATAGGTGAATCGCCAAGAAAATTTGATTCTCCTTTAGTCATAATAGATCCAATAGATAGGAATAGGAATTTGGGTGCTGCAATTTCAATTCAAAATGTTACAAATTTCATTTTAATTGCTAGAAATTTCTTAAAGAAAAAACGTTCTAAGAAGCGATGCAGTAGCATATGATGAAACAAATGCAAGTTTGTTATTCTTATTAGAATCACTTTCAATTTCAAAAAATGAAATTAGAACTGGTCCTGATGTGTTTTCTGCTGATTTTTCAACAAAATTCATTCATACTAATTCAAAAAAATCAAAGCTCATGTGGACAGATAAGGAAGGAAAATTGCAATCATTACAAACAAGAAGGTATGAAAATGCTAAATCATATCTTAATGATTTGATAAAAAATCACATTGGTGACTCTGGAATTCCAAAAGGATTAAGACCTGATTTCAAAACTGGATTTAAAATTAAAAGTGGAAAAGACAAACAAAGCACATCTGTTAAAAAGAGCATTTCAAAACTGATAACTACTGATGAAACAGCATTTTCAACCAATTAGTGCTTTCAAAAAAGAACCTTACAAAAAAATCCTATGCTTTCCAAAAGTAAAAGAAACTGAAGTAGAAAAACGATTAAAAGAATTGAAGAAACTGGGCATAACTCATGTTTCATTTTCAGGTCCATTACAAATTGAAAAATGTCGTATACTTGGAAAAGGATACGTCGGCATGGTTGTTCTTGCAAAAAACAGTTCTAGTGTTTGTGCATTAAAAATTCGGCGTACTGATTCACCAAGAAAAAATATGACAAATGAAGCTAAATTACTAAAAGCTGCAAATAAGCTAGACATTGGTCCGAAATTTGTTAAAAATTCAAAAAATTTTTTGATAATGGAGTACATTGAAGGTGAAAAAATTATTGATTGGGCACAAAAACCTGAAACAAAATCTCAGGAAATTCGTTCTGTCTTAAACAATGTGTTAAGAGAATGTTATCTTTTAGACGATGCTGGGTTAGATCATGGAGAGCTAAGCACAATAGACAAACATGTTATTGTTAGTAAAAATAGAAACACGATTATTGATTTTGAAAGTTCAAGTTTAGATAGAAAACCATCAAATGTAACAGGTGCATCACAAGCTATTCTGATTGGAACAGGATTAGCAAAAATTATTCAAAAAAAGATAAAACTTCCTCCAAAGAAAACAATAATTGATCTAATTCGTAAATATAAGAAAAATCCAACACTAGAAAATTTTGAGAAAATTACTATAGATTTGAAATTACAGAATCCAGGCAGATTTGAAGAACAGGTTTCATTATTACGTTCAGATAAAAAATTACAGCCGTTGATAAGAAGAATTGGTCCCTGTAGTATGCGTATAACGAAGAATCCATTTCAAACACTAGTTGAGGCAATAATTTATCAACAATTATCAGAAGCATCAGCTACTGCAATTACCAAAAGATTTCTAAAACTGTATGGAAAGTTTCCTACCCCAAAACAGGTTTTCAATACAACTGATAAAAAATTAAAAGATATTGGAATTTCAGGCACCAAAATCAATTACATTAAGGGATTAGCAAAACTTGTAGTCAAAAAAGAAATTGATTTTAGAAAAATTTCCAAGTTAAGTGATGAACAAGTTATCGAAGAGTTAACCAAAATCAAAGGGATTGGAAACTGGACTGCACAAATTTATCTCATGTTTTGTCTACAAAGAACAGATATCCTTCCTGTTGGAGATTTAGGAATTCAAAAAGGAATTAGAGATATGTTTTCATTAAAAGAATTACCGAATCCAAAAACTTTGGAAAAGTATGCTGCAAGGTGGAAACCAAATCGCAGTATTGCGTGTTGGTACATTTGGAAGAGTCAAAGAATTAATTCAATAGGATGATGGGAACGGGAGGATTCGAACCTCCGACCTCTAGCCCCCCAGACTAGCATCATAGCCAAACTAGACGACGTTCCCTCAAGCATCAAACAGAATGTGAAATAATTAAATCGTGGCGTCATTAGATTAAAGCATGGGAACATGTTCTATTTGTAAAAGAATTTCAGCAACAGATGGTGATCATTTGCACTGTGTTGAAAAAAGACGAATTGAATTAGAGAATTTACAGCTAAAAGATACTATAACTGAAAAATTAGATTTGGAAAAAGATCCTAACAACATGGGAAAAGAGATCAAAGCTTTGTTAGGACATATGAATAGAGATAAAGAAACTAGTTCTGAATAATTATACTTCTTGAGAAGTTGGTCTGATTAGAATTTCATTGACGTTCATGCGATTTGGAGCTTCTAATGCAAAAATTATTGCATTTGAGATATCTTCTGCTTGTAAACCTTCCATCTCTTTGTGTTTTTCAACAAATGCTTCTAAGGATTTTTCAGTAATAGTATTTGTTAGTTCAGTCTGTACAACTCCAGGCTCTATACTTGTAACTCGAATATTTTTTCGTACAGAAAGTTCTTGTCTCAATCCTTCTGTAAATGCAGCTACGGCAAATTTTGTTGCGCAATATACACTTCCAGCAGGGAAAACAACTCTTCCTGCTACAGATGAAATGTTGATGATATGACCTGATTTTTTCTCAATCAAGGTAGGTACTGCTGCCGCAGTACAATACAATACACCTTTGATGTTTACGTCTACCATTCTATCCCATTCGTCAATTTTTAGTGATTTTACAAAACTAAGAGGCATCAGTCCTGCGTTGTTTATCAAAACATCAACTGTTCCAAATTTATCAAGTGCTTGTTTTACCAAATTATCACAATCAGTTTTTTTGGTAACATCAGTTTCACAAATGACGATTTCTCCACCATCATCTGTAATTTCTTTTTGTAATGTTTCTAATCTGTCTAATCTACGTGCTCCTGCAACTATTTTTGCACCTTTTTTTGCAAGTGCTTTAGCAGTTGAGTATCCAATACCGCTAGATGCTCCGGTAATTACAACAACTTTGTCTTGTATCAAAACTGAATTTATTCAATTTTGTTGTGTGTAAAAACGTTACGAGATTTAGATGAAAAAGAAGATTCAGCAGCTGCCGCAGCCACATCCACTATGAGCCTCGGTACCTTGAGGTACACTTGGTCTGCATTTGGAACATTTGTTTCCTCCATCTACGGAAAAGAATCCAATTCCACATTCAATACATTTCATGCTTGGCATATCATTTCTCAAATTTTTGAGTATTTTATGCTATTCCTTCTAGTCCTTGAGCTGTTTCAATCATCCACATCTCAACTATTCCACCAACTAATAGAAGTCCAATAACAATTCCAATTTCAGCTGCTATAATGTTCCTTTCATTTTTGATGTGAACCCAATTTTTTTGAATTACGTTCTTTGCTAGTAATGCACTTCGTGACATGGCAATTGAATATGCTGCAACCTCCATCAGACCAAAAGGAGTTAAGAGTACAGCTAGCGGATTTATTTGAGCTACTTCTGGATTTGCGGTGGCAATTGCAGAAAATGCAAAGCCAGTTGAATATGCAGAGAACAATCCCCATACAACACCAAAACCTGGAATGAACATTGGAATTGCAATTGTCGTATTGTGTGCAAAGATTCCTATTCCGTCTATTGTGTCTACTATAGAATCAAAAAAATCCATTATTTCTTGAACCTCTGCTTCAGTCGGTTCGCTTAGCATAGCTGATGAACCATATACGGCTGCAAAAATTGCTGTAAAAATTAAGAATATGATTATACGGCTTACCGTTAACATGTTGCCCATCTTATCGATCTATATTTGAGGTTTTGTCGTAAAACAGATTTAATTAAAACACAAATCATTCAGCAGTTAGTTATGCACTGAATAAAGGATTTCAGATTCATCCTGATGCATTAGAGATTTTACATAAAATAGACGTTAATGAATTGGCTCAGATTATCAAAGATGTCGTAAGAGAAAAGACAAAGCAGAAGGTGTTTTTGATAAATGAAGAAGATTTTGAGATTTATCTAGGAATTAAAGATGATGAGGAACATCAAGTAGAATTTGAAATTTTATCAGACCCAACAAACAAGATTACTTCAGCAGAAGGTGTTGAAGGATATGGCGCACTATTTGCAAGTAGATTTGCCAAATTAAAGCAAATAATGTCTGATAGGCCCGAGTCAAAAAAGGTCAGAGATATAGAATCGGTCAAATCAATTACAAAAACCAATGATGAACTGTATGTGTGGGGTTTAGTTTCTGATAGAAAATCAGATAGAAACATCACAAAAATCACTTTAGAGGATCCTACCAGTTCGATGGAAATAGTGGTGTTTGAAGGAGATTTGAAAGATGCTGCAGATACTTTGTTGATGGACCAATTTGCAATGTTTAGGATAGTTCCTGCCAAAAATGGGGGCTTTTTTGCAAAAGACATCTATCTTCCAGATATACCGGAACACACTACAAATCGCTCAAAAACTGAAACGTATGCGGTATTTCTATCAGATTTGCATGTTGGAAGCAAATTCTTCATGGAAGAGGAATTATCAGAATTTATCAATTGGATTTCAAGTGCAGACCCAATAGCTAGAAAAATCAGATTTGTCGTAATTGGAGGAGACTTGATTGATGGAGTGGGGGTCTTTCCAGGTCAGGATAAGACACTAAATCAACTAACCACAGAAGACCAACTTCAAAAAACATTTGAGGTTTTAGATAAAATTCCAAAACACATCAAGGTGTTTTTAATTTCTGGAAACCACGATGCTGGAAGAAAGGCTTTGCCACAACCAGCAATTCCTAAGGAGTATAATTCTGAATTGTGGGATAGGGAGAACTTTTTCATGTTGGGTAACCCATCTTTGGTCTCACTAAATGGGGTCAAAGTTCTGATGTATCATGGGCAATCAATTGATGATGTAGTTAGGACTACACCTGGAGTAAGTTATGACAAGCCGGCTGCTGTAATGAGACACTTTCTCAAGGCACGGCATTTGAGCCCAATTTATGGAAGTCGAACACCGATTGCTCCTGAAACTGAAGATATGATGGTTATTGATGACGTTCCAGATATTTTCCACGCAGGTCATGTTCATTTTGTAGGACTGGATATGTACAAGGGTGTGTTAATAGTCAATTCTGGTGCTTGGCAAAGACAGACTGATTTTCAAGAAAGTGTAGGCATTACCCCTACTCCTGGAATGGCTATTATAGTAAATCTTCAAACAATGAAGGTTTTCCAAAAGGACTTTCGTGTTCAAGAATCCGACTTTGTTGAACCAAAACATGCCGAACCTCAGAAGTTAAGTTAATCGTATTTTCCACTACCAAGTCTTTTCTTGACTCGTTGTGGTTTTGAATGTGCCTTTACCATATGTCTCATTGTTCTTTCAGGATCAGAGAATTTCAAATGGCAGATTTTGCATTCTAAGTCTACCTCATTTTTGGATTTTCTGTTGAAAAGGCCCATAAACTAGGATGGAATTGTTGTGTATTTAATTCGTGATTAAAGGATGTCTTCTAGAAGCATCTCGTCTTTGAATGTGGATTTTACCATATCTGGTGAGACCGTAATTCTGAATTTTTTCGTATTTCCGTGAGTTCCTTGGTGGACTATACGGCCAGAGATAATTCCGGACATTTCAATTTCACTAAGCATTTGAGTGACCCTTCTTTGGGTGAGTTCTTTTTGGCGTATTTCTTTACAGAGGTTTTTGTAGGTAGAATATACCTCACCGGTGGAAATTTCTGATGATTTCATTATTGCCATGATTAGTAATTTTTCGTGTAGTGGGTATGAGCGAAGGGCTACCACTTCTTTATTTTCCTCTATCTTTTCAGATGCCAGTCGTATGTGATCTTCTGTGACTGTTGGGACTTGGCTTCTTTCAGCTATTTCTGATGCTACTCTTAGAAGGTCAAGTGCACGTCTTGCATCTCCTGATTCTCTTCCGGCCATTGCGGAACATAGGTTTAGAGCTGCCTCTGAGACCACACCTTCATCAAATGCTACTTCGATTCTAGCATCTAAAATTTCTCTAATTTGAGGTAGGTTGTAGTTTGTGAAGATAATCTCCTCCTCACTCAAAGTACTAATGACTCTTGGATCCAGTCTTTCTTTGAATGTTAGGTCGTTTGATACTCCAATTAATGTAAGTGAGCCTGTGGTTAGTCTCTCGTTTGCTCTGGTGATTTGGTATAGAACGTCCTTGCCTGTTTTTTGGATTAATTCTGCCAAGTAGTCAATCTCATCTATAACAAAGACTGCGTTTGTCTCGTTCTTGTCTAAGGCATAGAGAATTCTATTGAAGACCTCGCTAATTGATAAGCCTGTGCTTGGAAGCCACATCTTCTCGTCGTTTGTTTTCTGGCTGCCCAGACCTAATTGCCTACCAAAAGAGACTAAAAGGCCGTATAGAGTGGTTTCTTGTTTTGCGTTTGTATATGCTAGTTTGATTGGAAATGAGCCTTCCTCGACCCTTTTTTGAATTTTTGAGAGAACTTTTTTGATGACTAATGTCTTGCCTGTTCCAGGCTTGCCATACACCAATAGGTTTGATGGTCTGGACTCCATTAGGATTGGTAATAGTGATTGGGTGATTTTCTCCTGCTCAGGGTCTCTGTGAAGGATTTGGTTTGGGATATGGGTAAAATGTAACACATCTCTGTTTTTAATTAAGGTCTTTCCGCTTTGTGCAGCATCTAAGCTAAGAGCCTGTCAATTGGATCGATAGTAGTTGTACTCATGTTGAGATCATTTACTATTTCAAAACTACAGTTCAACTGATCTTTTTGATTTATTTCACAAGACTGATCGTTCTTGTTGACTCACTCCAGATCGCTCAGATCGCATCCCAGACACCTTCATTTCTAATGATAGATTAGATTGTATAATAAAATAAAATAAAATTAGTATAGATATGAATTCTCATT
>LUMG01000601.1_pt1 | contig 14280 bp, 18 predicted proteins | sample 729691 | NCBI WGS metagenome assembly LUMG01 (sample SAMN03860269, study PRJNA289734) | marine metagenome | biome: seawater column; feature: ocean; material: water; isolation source: Red Sea water column Station 34 - depth 50m | place: Saudi Arabia: Red Sea | collected 2011-10-15 | depth 50 m
CATCGATAGTATCTCTGTAGGTGTCACTGAAGACAAAAAGTACTCTCGAATGACAATCACCACTATTGGCGATGAGAAGCAAATTACTCAAATTGTCAAACAACTTGACAAAATGATTGACACAATTGAGGTTCGTAGGTTAGATGTGAATAATTCAGTATATAGAGAGTTGGTAATGTTTAAGATTAAAGTAAGCAAACCAGAAGATAGCATGGAAATTAACAAATTAGCTAGTGCATACTCTGCCAAAACACACGATGCAAAAAAGGAATCAATTATGGTTGAGATGACTGCTACCCCACATCAAATATCTGCTTTTGAAGAATTAGCAAAGAAATTTGGCATAAAAGAAATGGCACGAACTGGAATAACTGCATTGGAGCGTGAAGAACACGAACATTAGAATTTTTGATACAACTTTACGTGACGGTGAACAATCTCCTGGTGTTTCATTATCTCCTGAAAAAAAATTAAACATTGCAAGAAAACTTGACGAGTTAGGCGTTGATGCAATTGAAACTGGTTTTCCTGTAATATCTGAAGGAGAACGTGAAGGTGTAAAATTAATTGTTGGAGATGGATTAAAAGCAGAATTATGTGGATTAGCAAGAACTAACAAAAAAGACATCGACGCTGCAGTAGACTGTGGATTAAACTACATTCATACATTCATTGCAACATCTGACATCCATTTAGAACATAAATTAAAAATGTCTCGTGACGAGGCCTTGGAAAAAGCAATTGAAGCTGTAGAATATGGTAAATCTCGTGGATTACAAGTAGAATTTTCTGCAGAAGATGCAACTAGAACTGATCGAGAATTTTTGAAAAAAGTTTTTGGTGCTGTTGCAAGTGCAGGTGCTGATAGAATAGATATTCCTGATACAGTTGGTTATTCAACTCCACAGTACATAGGTGAAATTACTAAAGATGCAATTGAGGTATCCAAGTTACCTATCAGTGTACATTGTCATAATGATTTTGGTTTAGCTGTTGCAAACGCAATATCTGGTGTACAGGCAGGTGCATCATGTGCACATGTAACCATTAATGGAATTGGTGAACGTGCAGGTAATGCTTCTTTAGAAGAATTTGTTATGGCATTACATAGTTTAGAATTTGAAAACAAATGGGAAACAAACATCAATACAAAATTAATTTATGAAACTTCCCGATACATCTCTAAATTAGCAGGAATGTCTGTACAACCAAACAAGGCAATTGTCGGCGAAAATGCATTTGGTCATGAATCTGGAATTCACACTCATGGTGTATTGAATAATCCATTAACATACGAGCCAATTAGTCCTGAAATTGTAGGTAGAACTCGTTGGTTACAGGTAGGAAAACATGCAGGAATTCATGGCATGAATGCAATGCTCAAAGAGTATGGTATTGAGCCAAATGATGACCAAACAAAACAGATTTTGGATAAAGTCAAGGCATTAGGTGATCAAGGAAAACAGGTAACCGAAGTTGAATTACTATCTATGGCTAATGAAGTAATTGGCGAAAATAAATTAAAACGAATTGTCCAGTTAGCAGGATTCTCTGTATCTACTGGTGTTGGAACAATGCCATATGCATTTGTAAAATTGAATGTTGATGGTCAGGAATTTTCTGCAACTGATTACGGTGTAGGTCCTGTAGATGCAGCATTAAATGCAATTCAAAAAATTACAAGCCAAGTTACTGATGAAGTTCGATTAAAAGAATACAAATTGGATTCTATCTCTGGTGGTGCTAATGCATTATGTGAAGTAACCGTAAAAGTTGAAGATGCACGTGGTAATATCATTTCATCCAAATCTGTCGGAGAAGATATTGTTACAACAAGTGTTCAAGCAATGGTTGATGGAATTAATCGTATCATGTTGAAAAATCTTCTAAAGGAAAAGAAGATTTAATCATTACAAAATTTTAGGTGATTATGTATGTATAATATTTCGTTAATTACTGGTGATGGAATTGGTCCTGAATTATCAGAATCTGTAAATACAATTTTGGACGCAATCAATGATAAATTTAATTTAGAATTTAAGATTAAATCGCTTGTAGCTGGTGATGCTGCACTTGAAAAAACTGGAAAAGCCTTACCTGATGATGTCTTTGAATCAATAAAATCATCTGATGCATGTTTGAAGGCACCTGTTGGAGAAAGTGCTAAGGATGTTATTGTTGCATTAAGACAAAAATTAGATTTGTATGCCAATATTCGTCCTGCAAAATCATATCCAAATACACCTGCACTTAGAGATGATATTGATTTGGTAATTGTTAGAGAAAATACTGAGGATCTATACACCGGTCAAGAATTTCAAGTAGATGATACTGCTGTTGCATTAAGAATAATTAGTGAAAAAGCTTCTAAGCGAATTGCTAAACATGCATTTGAAACTGCGATGGATAGAAATCAACAGAAACGAGTTACTTGTGTCCATAAATCCAACGTCATGAAGATGACTGATGGTCTTTTTGCTCGTGCATGTGAAGATGTGTCAAAAGACTATCCTGACGTTACTTTTGACCAGATGTATGTTGATGCCTGTTCTATGAACTTGATTCGGGCTCCTCACGAATTTGACGTAATTGTGACTACGAATTTGTTTGGTGATATATTATCTGATGAATCCTCTCAAGTTGTAGGTGGATTAGGCATGGCTCCTGCAGCAAATTTGGGCGATAATTTTGGTCTATTTGAACCGGTTCATGGTGCTGCATTTGATATTGCTGGAAAACAGATTGCAAATCCTTCTTCCTTCATTTTATCTACAAAAATGATGCTTGATTGGTTGGGCTCAAAACATAATGATTCTGAATGCATTTCTGCTGGAAAAAAACTTGAGACTGTTGTATTGGATTTGATAAAATCTGGCATTACGACTAAAGATATCGGTGGAGAAAAATCCACACAGGAATTTACAAAAGAAATTACTAGTCGACTATAATTGTCTACTAATTCCTTCTTCTAGTTTCCCAGCCTTTTACCGATGCATAACTTCGTTTCAGTGCTGCTATATCATGACCAATCCATCCTAATTTAGCTGCTCTGCTACGTTCTTCAGTTGTCATTCTATTTCTTCAAAAATTGATTTAATGAAATATTTCACTCTGTCACCATTGTTTGTTTTTTTAATCTAATTTTTTTCTACAAAATCTAAGGTTTGAGCCTATCTGGATCCCTTGGATACAAAACTACCTCTCTTACATTGTCAATTCCAATCAAAACTGTCATCAATCTATCTAATCCCATACCCCAACCTGAATGTGGAGGCATTCCCCATCCAAATGTTTTCAAATGTTCTTCAAAGCTTGTTGGATCTAAATTCTGTTCTTTTAATCTGGTTTTTAGCTGCTCCGGATCATGCAATCTTCTTCCTCCTGAGGATAGTTCTAGATATCCATACTGTAAATCAAAAGAACGTGAAAGTGTAGGGTCGTCATCTTTTTCATGAATGTAGAATGGTTTTAGTTTCATTGGCCAATCTGTCAAAAAGAAAAATCCTGGATGTTTCTCCCCTAAACTACGAAGGTGTGAATCTTGTAAATCTTCACCAAACTCTAATTTGATGTCCATGCCTCTTAATTCTTCTAATGGAAAACATCTACCACGATTGATTCTAAAACATCCATGACATCTGTATAGTCCATCATTGCAGCCTCGATATCCACGCTTGTGAATTCGCTTAGGTGTCTTCCTGTATGTGATTTTTCTGCTCTGTAAAATGATGATATCTCAAATACTCTTTCTAGTCCTATGGTCATCTGTTCTTTGTATAATTGTGGGCTTTGAGCCAAGTATCCCTGTTTTCCAAAATAATCGAGACTGAATAAATCGGCTCCTCCTTCACTTGCACTTCCAATAATCTTTGGAGTGTTAATCTCAATGAATTTTCTTTTAATTAGCGTCTCTCTAATTGATGCTAAAACTTGACTTCTTAATTTGAAAATTGATGCTGTTTTTTGATTTCTCATATCTAGAGCTCTTGAATTTAATCTGTTATCGATATCACTTTCTAACCTTCCAATAGGATCAATAGGTAAAGGATATTCTGCTTTTGCGAGAACTTGAAGTTCTGTGGCAGAAATCTCAAAATCAAAATCTTTTGCTTTACTTGCTTGTACTTTGCCTAAAATTCGAACAACACTTTGTCTGTTTAATCCTTCAAGCAAACTCATTGCATCGCCTTTTACTATTACCTGACACATTCCTGTAACATCTCTAACTGTCAAAAATGCCATCTTTCCAAGCTTTCGAAGATCAACTACCCATCCGCCAAAAAGAACATCTTGACCTTCCATTGATGAATTTAGGTCTTCGATTAGATGCGTTCTTGAAATGTCCATGCAATGTTGAAAATATACGCCAAGTAAAAACTTTCTAATCTAACCTCTCACAACTAAAATTATGAGTTTTATTTCAATTGAAAATCTTACCACTCGTTATAATACCTCAAAGGGATTAGTTCATGCATTAGAAGATGTTTCTTTTGCAATTGGAGCAGGTGAATCAATTGGAATTGCAGGTGAGAGTGCATGTGGAAAAAGTACTCTAGGGTTATCTATTATCCGAATGATTTCAAACGGAAAAATTTATTCTGGAAAAATTACATTTGATGGAAAATCATTGTTAGATGTATCTGATGATGATTTTGATAAAAACATCCGATGGAAACAAATCTCTATGGTTTTTCAGGGTGCAATGAACTCTCTTGATCCGGTATTTTCTATACAAGAACAGTTCAATGAAGTTTTAAAACAACATAATTTTGAAGGTGATTCAAAACAGTCTATCATACAATCATTAACCTCTGTAAACCTTGATGAATCTGTTCTAAAAAAATTCCCACATGAACTAAGCGGTGGCATGAAACAGCGGGTAATTATTGCAATGGCTTTGATTCTAAAACCTAAATTTGTAATTGCTGACGAGCCTACAACTGCACTTGATGTATTGATTCAAGCCCAAATTGTTAATCTTTTTAAAAAATTGAAAAAAGAAGGCCAATCCTTTATGATCATCTCTCATGATCTAGCTGTACTATCCGAGGTTGCCGAAAAAATTGGAATTATGTATGGAGGAAAAATGGTTGAATTTGGTGACTCTGAAGAAATTTTTCTTGAACCTAAGCATCCGTACACAAAGGGATTACTAGAATCAATTCCTGTATTATCTAAAGATACAAAACCAAAATACATTCCAGGCATACCTCCAAATCTTGTAAACCCTCCTGAAGGTTGTAAATTCTATGATAGATGTCCTGAGGCAATGGAAAAATGTAAAAAAGATCCTCCCAAAATTAAAACAAAAACTGGTTATGTTTTATGCTGGCTTTATGAATAGGATAATCGGTGTTGGTGTTTGTTACTCGTAACCAACTGTCTTCATGCCGAAACAAGGTTTGTTGCCTTTAGTCCAACATTTACAAGAACATGAAACTGCTTTTCCAGTTTCTAAATCTTTAACGACCTTGTGAAACACTCCTTCTCTAACTTTTGATTCAATAGATATTGTTTCATATCGATCTTCTTCTGAGTTGGCCATATTGTTAGACAATAGGTCTATCTACAAATACATTTCCAAATGTATGTGATGTATCATTAGTGGTTACCTCGATTGGAATTGGTTCTACATTTGAGTGTAAAATTGATTTTAATTCATCTTTGGTAAACCACTGACTACGGAAACCAAGTCCATTTTGAAAAACTCTATTTTTTCCATCAAAAGAATTTTCATCTATCTGTTTAATCATAGGCATCATAGGGTATATTGTCTATAAACTGTTGTCGTTTTTCAGAGGGAATTACACCCAATGTGTTGTATAAGCACATTACAATATTTGTCTCATCTTTATTGAAATAATTTGATAAGTTTGGATCTGTTAAATCATATTTGAGAAATTCAATTTTTGAAACTCCCTGATGACTGTTGTTTTTTTGTTTAGCATAATCTAGCATCGGTTCTGATACTTCTACACCATAAAATTTTGTATCACTTTTTTGCAGTTTTTCATCTAGTGCAAATACCACTCGTCCTGTACCTGCTCCCATATCGATGATTGAAGAATTTTTGTTAGAATCACATACTTTCTTACAGAGATTTGTTAGAATATCGATTTCTCTCTTTAGATAGCTGACAATAACTGGATCTTGATTATTCTCTACACTATTGTCATAATCCACAGCCATCCCATCCCAAATTTTATGGTCCATGAATGATTTTTTTTTATAATAAATTAAAACCTAACATTTGCAAACTCTTGTTCTATGAGTTTAAGATTTCATTCAAAACAATTCTTACTGACTGGAATAACGCTTTACAATCGGTAGACATGAATCGATAATTCTAAGCATTTCTGAACGAATAACGTTTTTGTCAATTGTAATCCAGATTCTTTTTGATGATATTGCAAATGCAATTGTTTGCACTTTTGTTCTTTCTTCCCATACAAATTCTGTATCTCCTAACTGTTCATCAAATTGTTCCTCAAGTTCTGTTTTGATAGCAATTTGTGCAAATTGATACTGTGTCTTTTTTTGATCTAATAATGGGTCCAAATCCTCTCTTCTATAATATGAAAGAAGTTCTCCAGTTTTGCTAATCACTCCGATAAATCTAATGTATGGGCTGATTTTTGATATTAAATCTGCAATTTCATAGTCATCGTTTTCAGTCATTTATGTAATTGCTCATTTTCGATTATTTTAGTGATTTCTAATTCAATTTTTTTATATACAGTTGAGGATCTCGTTATCTATTGGATCTTTGGGATTTCCTTCCATTCTTTTCTTCCGAAGTTGGTTATCTTGGTTTAGCTTTAGTTAGCTTTTTCGGATCGTTAATTCCATTTGTTCCTATCCCGTCATTCATCTTACTAATCACAATGTCTGTTGGCGACCAATTCAATCTCCACATACTTGCATTAATTGCTGCCATCACTGCTACTGTTGCAAAACAAATTATTTTTGCTATTAGTTATGGAGGGCGAAGAATTATCTCAGAAAAAACAAAACAAAGAATGAAGCCTTTTCAAAAGTTGGTAAAAAAATACGGTGCAGGTGCTGCTTTCTTTGCTGCTGCAACTCCTATTCCTGATGATTTAGTCTATGTACCTCTTGGTTTGGCAAAATACAACCCTCTTAGATTCTTTATTGCCACTCTAACTGGAAAAATTGTTCTATGTTATGTAATTGTCATATTATCTCATTATCTTAGTGGTCCTGTAGTTGATCCAATCTTTGAAATGTTTGGAATATCTGAACCTGAAGATTTGGAAGATCCTACCCCAATAATTCTGGGAATTGTTATTTTTGGCGTTGCTATGACTAGTGTTGTAGTACTATTATTACGAATGGATTGGAATCGTATACTTGGAAGCATCTTACCTTGGACTGTAGAAGATGACGATGAAGATCAAAAGTAGTCTTTTGGGTTAATACTGAAATTCCACTCTTTTTCTTTTGCTTTTGAAATTCCAACTCGTGGTAATTTTTTAATTTTTTTTATTGATATTCCTTCACTAATGTAAATTGAAGAATTTTTTGTCACATCGATGTTATTTTCTTTCATTGAAATATCCATGGCCATTGTTATTTTTGCCGGACCATTAGTAATCTTGTTCAAATCATCAATCCCTCTGTTTTTGACCATTGTTTTAATGCCTTCTTGAGGAAAAATTCCCCGAATTAATACTGCTCCTGCATTCTGTCTTTTGCTTTTTGCTACTACGTTTAGCATAAAGTACATTCCATAAGTGAAATAAACATAAGACATGCCAACAGGACCAAACATCACCCTATTTCGCTCTGTCATTTTTGTTGATGCATGACTTGCAAGGTCATCTTTTCCTCTATATGCCTCTGTTTCTGTAATGATTCCTGATAATTTCTTACCTCTGATTTTCCTAGTTAGTGTTTTTCCAATGAGTTGTTTTGCTACCGTTACAGTTTCTCGTTCATAAAATTTTTTGTCTAAAATCATTTTCTTTTAATTATTGTAAGAACATCTTCATCAATTAAAACATGGTTCAGTCCTACTCTTTGACCTCCAAATTTTACACTTTTACCCCAAACCAAACCAAATCTGAATTCTTTTTTCAAATTTCTATGAAGTTTATTACAAACGTCTGTCACTGTGTTTCCTTTTCTCACAATAAGTGGTTCTTTAAAATCAGTTTCACCACCCTTTGGTCTAAGATAAATTCTAATGAATTCTAACTCGTTGTAAATTCTTTCTTTTAACTCATTGATGTTTTTATTTGAATCTGCAGATGTAGGTATAAAGTCAGTTTTTAGCTTCTTAGATACATCTTCTACGAACTTTTCATCTACTAGATCAATTTTATTTAAAATCGTAATTGCTTTCGCATAGGTCTTATTTCCATTAATGAAATCTACTAGTTGCTCTGATTCTATATCTTCTCTGATAACAACTCGTGCACTTGTATATCCATACACGTTAAGAATCTCTTTTAGTAATTTCTCAGACATTTTTTTTAATTTTACTTGTTGTGCTACTGCAATTCCTCCTGTAGTTGATTTTTCAATAACAATATTTGGGGGTGATTGATTTAGTCTGATTCCTATATTTCCTAATTCAGTTATCAGAACATCTTCGTGATAGGGCTGAAAGACATCTAAAACTAGTAACACAATATCTGCACTTCTTGCAACAGAAAGAATTCTTTTTCCTAACCCTTTTCCAGTTGATGCTCCTTTGATAATTCCAGGTAAATCTAGAACCTGAATTCTTGCGCCTCTGTAATTCATTACTCCTGGCACAACTGTTAATGTAGTAAACTGAAATGCACCTACTGCTGATTTTGAACCTGTTAATCTATTCAGTAATGTGGATTTACCTACACTTGGCAATCCAATAAAAACAACCGTCGCGTCTCCCGTCCTTTTTACATCAAACCCGTCTTGCTTTTTTGCACTTTTTTTGACCTGCTCTGCTTCTTGTTCTCTTTTTAATTTCGCAATTTTTGCTTTTAATAATCCGATATGATGTTCTGTTGCTTTGTTTAGCTGTGTTCTATGTATCTCGTCTTGAATTGCTTTAATCTTCTCTGGAATTCCCATTGGTGTTCAATTTATTAAAAAATTAACTCAATATCAAAGGTTTCTAACGCTTTACTCATTAATGGTATCAGAAATGGAAAAACATTGTCAAAAAAAGTTCTTGCTGTAGATATTGATGGAACTATTACGTTAAACGGATTTGGAAAAATACACCTACAAGCGCTAGAAAAATTGAGAAATCTAAAAAATGATGGGCATCATGTAATTTTTGTTACAGGACGTTCCTCTGTTGAAGCATACCTTCTATCAATATTTGGAGGATTAACATTACTTGGAGTAGGCGAAAATGGCGGCTGCATAACCCATGGTGAAATTATGACTCATGAGATGATTGGAGATAAAACTGAATGCAAAAATGCTTTTTCTTATCTAAAAAAAACATTAGATGAAACAGTCGAAGAAAAACCTGTATTTCCTAGACTCACTGAAGTTGTGTTAGACAGAACTTTTGATATAAAAAATGCACAAACTATTCTGGATGAACAAGGATTCAATGTAGGTCTGTTCGATAGTGGTTATGCTTATCATATCAATTCTCGAGGTGTCGACAAAGGATCTGGTTTGATAAAAGCACTTGAAATGCTAAATGCAGATTTGGAAGATACTATTGCATTAGGTGACAGTGAAACTGATGTCCCTATGTTCAAAACTGTCAAAAACAATATTGCTGTAAACAATTCTATTCCTGAACTGAAAGAAATAGCTAAAATTGTCACTACAAAAAATTCAGGTGAAGGTCTATTGGAAGGCTTATCAATGATATCTGATGAATTTCTATAGTAAATGGTATTTTTAGAACTCCTTGAAAATATACGAAAGGAAACATCCAAAATTCTGGATTCTCAAAATTATGAACCTGTCTCATTTTCAGTTGAATCTGCAAAACCTGGATTTGGCGATATCACCTGTAATGTCTCATTTTTACTCTCAAAACAGCTCAAAAAAAGCCCTCAAGAGATATCTAACGAGATATCAAAACTTTACAAATTTGATAATATCCCACAAATCAAAAATGTCGAGTCACATCCTAGCGGATATCTGAATTTCAATATTGATTACACACAATTTTCTAATTTGGTAATCAGTTCTTCTCTACAAGAAAATTATGGTTCACTTGATATTGGACATAACGAAAAAATTGTTGTAGAACACACGTCTGTAAATCCAAACAAAGCTTTGCACGTTGGACACATACGAAATGTAATTTTGGGAGATATTGTTTCTAAAATTCTTAGAAAAGGAAATTTTGATGTAAAAGTCCTAAACTATGTTGATGATTCTGGCTTACAAGTTGCTGACATTATAGTTGGTTTCACAGAACTTGGATTCTCACAAGAACCACCTGGAAATGAAAAATTTGATCATTACTGTGGTGATACTGTTTATGTTAAAACCACTGAAAAATATGAAACTGATAAAAAATTAGAAGAAAAACGACATGAAATTCTAAAACAAATTGAAGATAGTTCTAGTGATATACCGTATGGAATTTGGGCGTCTTCTATGACTGTCTTAATTTTGAATCTCAAATTATACATTCAAAACTATGGGACAAAATATTTGAAAAATTAAAATCTGAAAACCAAATAAACTATGAAGAAGCAGGTGATAATGCCGGATGTTGGGTTATTCCTGCAGAAGGAGAGGATGATAAAATTCTAGTTCGTAGTAACGGAGTTGCAACATACATTGCAAAAGATATTCCATATGCAGCTTGGAAATTGGGATTAGTTGAAGATCCATTTTCTTACAAAATTCACTCAACGCAAAAAAATGATCAAACACTTTATGAAACAACTTTGGATGAAATTCCTGATCATAATCGTAGTAAACTAAATCTGTCTGGTAACAAAGTGATTACTGTAATTGATAATAGACAAATTCGTTTGCAAAAAATAGTATCTGGCTTGATGGCAAAGTTCAAAGAAGAAGGTGCCTATACTCATCTTGGCTATGAATCTGTCACTTTAAGCGCTGATACTGTAAAATCACTGGGATTGTCTGTTGATGGCGAATCTGCACAAATGTCTGGACGCAAAGGATTGTACGTAAATGCCGATACCGTGCTTGAAACACTCACAAAACGTGTCTATGATGAATCAAAAAGCAGAAATGAAAATTTGTCTGAATCTGAACTTCAAAATATTGCAAACATTGTCGCAGTTGGAACTATTCGTTATGAAATGATAAAACCTGATTTGGATAAAATAATTACATTTGATTTGAAAAACTCACTTCGTCTGGAAGGCGATACCTGCAGTTACATTCAGTATTCATATGCACGTGCTTCTAGAATTCTTGAAAAAACAGAAACAAAACCAAACTTTGATTCTGGATTTGAATTGCTATCATCTGAATATGAAAAAAATCTCATTAAAAAAATTGCAATGTTTGATGTACAGGTAAATGACTCTGTCAACAACTTTTCTCCTAAAGTGATTGCAAAATATTCTTATGAATTGGCAGTTACCTTTTCCTCATTTTATGAGCATGTCAAAGTATTGAAATCTGAAACTCCTGAATTACTAAATGCCAGATTATGTCTTGTAGTATCTTTCCAAAAAACTCTCAAATCTTCTTTAGGTTTGCTTGGTATTGACGCACCTGAAAGAATGTAGTTAGTTTTTCTTCTCACCACTCTTGTATCTTTTTAGTAAGAATGCATGTTGCACTGAATACTTGTTTTCTTTAGCATCTTTTTTCAGCAATTCTGCATCCTTTAACCTCACTCCTTGTGCAGCTAAAAATGCATCATCTTCTCTACCTAATTCTTTGAATGCATTTGATTTTTCAATTGCGGCTCTAGAAAAATCTGGCATAATCTGTTGCACTGTATCATAATATGGAATAGATTCTTCATATCTGTGTAAATAACTCAAAGTTACGGCCATGTTCATTAGTGCATCTACGTTTGTTTTATCCAATTCCAATGCTAAATCATACAGTGTTAACGCATCTTCATGATTTCCTGTTTTGTTTAATGCTATACCTTTTGTAACTAGTGCATCCACATCCTTGTCATTTTTTGATAATAGAATTTCACAACATTCCAACACTTGATCATGTAGTTCTAGCTTTTCCAATGATAACATTTTATTTTTTACTGCATGTTCTTCGTTTGGGTCCTTTTCTAATGCCTTGTTAGCACATTTGATTGCATCTTCATACGCGCCTACAATATAGTATGCTGTACTTAGATTTTGTAAGGCAATTGGGTCGTTTGGGTCTTTTTCTAGCAATTTTTGGCAAAATTCTATGGCTGCATCAAACTTTTTTGCATCAAATAATTTCTTTAATTCTGTAACTGGATCAAGTAGTGGTATATCCTTCATTTACAATCTCTCTGCAACTCGTGAATTTTTATACTATATCTTTTGATAAATCGTATGGATACTCGTATCAACATAGCTGTAATTGTTGGTGTTGTATTTGTTTTAGCCTTTGCTGTAACTTTAACTCAATATGAAAATCAAGCTGTATCACAAGATGCTGAATTTGAAATAAGTGATGAGTTAGTCACTCACTGGATAGAAAAATATGATCCTTCACAAAACACTATCTCAGTTTCAGGTAGTGCAACTGCTTCATCAGAACCTGACACACTAATTGTTGTTCTTGGCGTTGACTCTGAAGCAAAAACTGCAAACGAATCTTTATCTAAAAATTCCAACTTGTTAAACTCTGTTATCTCATCGTTAACTAATTCTGGAATTTCTGAAGATGATATACAGACATCAAATTTTAGAATCTACCCATTATATGATAGCATAAAAGATTCTAATGGAAATTACCAACAAATTCTAACTGGTTATCGCGTATCTAACATCTTGTCCATACAAACCGATAAGATTGATTCAGCAGGAAACATAATTGATGCTGCAGTATCTTCTGGTGCAAATCGTGTTGATAATATTTCATTCCAACTTTCAGATGACAAATCACAAAAAATTAGTGATGATTTAATTGCCAATGCCATACTGGATGCGACACAAAAAGCAGAAAAGGCACTTGTCCCGTTGAAACAACAAATTGTTGGAGTAAAGACTGTAGTTATTCACGACAATGTTATGCCATTTTATGATAGTCCTATGCGTGCCTCATTTGACGGAATGGCAATGGAGTCTTCAATGAAATCTGCACCAATCATTTCTGGAGATGAAGAAATCCGAACTGATGTAAGCGTAGTTTTCTATATTGCACAGAAGTAATTATTCGCCTTGACCTTCAATCTTAGTTAGTGTCAAAGTAGAACGAATTTTTCCAATTTTACGTATTTTCCATGTGATGGTTTCTCGAATTTTTTCAACTGATTCTGATGATACTTTTGCTATTATGTCATATGCACCAAATGTTCCGTGAACTTCTTCTACATCTTCAAATGTTTTCAGCTCTGAAATAATTTGTTCTTCTGAGCCTAGTTCGCAATTTATTAAAACAAATGCTTGAGCCATGGTGTCAATACGTTCTCATTGCAGTTAAATTTTCTTTCCTAAATCTAATATACCTCATGATCTTCTGTCCTAACTTACAATGTTTGAAAATTTATGGCTAATTCCATTGGGTTTTGCAGCAGGTGTGTTGGGCTCCATCGTCGGACTAGGCGGTGGAATAATTGCAGTCCCTGCAATGACTTTTGCAGGATTTCCTCCTGCATTGGCTGCAAGTAACAGTCTTTTTGCGGCATTTAGTAATTCTGTTGCATCAACAGTATCTTATGCACGTCAAAAACGTGTAGAGTTTGGAATTGGAATAAAACTTGGGTTAATGTGCATTCCTGGTACAATCTTAGGCGCATTTGTTTCTGATATGATGACTCCTGTTGCATTTCAAATTCTATTTGCATTTGTATTGATAGCATCTGCTGTTTACATTTTCATTAAACGTGCAATCGATGAAAAACCATACAATAAAACTGCCATAATGATGGTTTTTTCTGCAGGTGCAAGCTTCTTTGCAGGAATTATCTCCAGTTTATTTGGTATTGGAGGAGGAATTGTATTTGTCCCATTAATGGTTATTGGAATAGGAATTCCAATGAGAAGGGCAGCTCCTACTGCACAGCTAATCTTGATGTTTGCATCTCTTAGTGGACTTTTAGTTCATTCTGCATTGGGACATCCTGATTACTTGCAAGCATTTTTCTTAGCACTTGGTGCATTTGCAGGAGGCTTGCTTGGAGCTCGATTGTCATTGGAAATT
>LUMG01000139.1_pt1 | contig 14187 bp, 18 predicted proteins | sample 729691 | NCBI WGS metagenome assembly LUMG01 (sample SAMN03860269, study PRJNA289734) | marine metagenome | biome: seawater column; feature: ocean; material: water; isolation source: Red Sea water column Station 34 - depth 50m | place: Saudi Arabia: Red Sea | collected 2011-10-15 | depth 50 m
GATTGGTTTCTATTTTTACACTAGTCAATGTCGCAACGACATACGATTATCATAATAACCTTTTGATCACTAATTATTTTTTCAATGAAAACCTTTTATCATTGTAATAATTTCAAGTTTTTTTTTCAGAAAACTGCGAATGACGTTTCTAAAATTTTATCAATTGAAATTTTATATAGATCAGTATTACACGATCCAGTGTGAATCGTACTAATCAAAGCACTGTAATCAAAGCAGCAATCAATTCTCTGCTTGATAAAGGTGTAACAGACAAACAAGACATCTATACTAAAGTCGTTGATGAATTAGGAGTTCCAAGACCAACTGTAAGAAGAGTCGCTCGTGATTTGAGAAACGAACTATTAGAAAAAATCCAAATCTTACAGTCTGATACTAAAACATCAACTGCTACTGTAGAAGCAACTGCAGAGCAATAATTCCCCTTTTCTATATCGATCTAATTCTGAAAATCTACCATTAACGTTATATTTTGGAGATTTTTCTTGTTCAACAATGGGTTATGTAAAAAACCATCTTGCTACGCTCGTTTCTGGAGCATTTGCAGTTGTTTTAACTGGATTATACTTCCCATTAGTTAACTTTGCACCACAATTGGAGTTTGTTTTCATAATGGCTGTTCCAATCATGTGGTTCATGGTGTTTGTATGCTGGATTGCTCAATTAGCAGCAGATCGCAATCATGGAGCAGATCATTCTCATGACGAAAAAAAAAACAATGAGCTAACAGAAAAAGAAATTACTACATACAAACTAGGCTTGGAAAAGGATCTTTCTGATGTACATGATGCAAAAGACGAAGAAATTGCACATCTGAAAAACGAAATTGAAAATCTAAAAACAAAAGTTGAGATTGAAACAATTCGTGCAGAAATTTACAACCTTAAGATGTTAGCTCAACAAAAATAATTATTCTTTACAGTGTTCACACTTGAATTCAAAATTATGATTCTTTTTACAACTAGGACAGCTCTCTGCTCCGCCAAAGTGACATTCACAATCACATTTTTGATTTGGTTCCACTTCCATCATGATAAATTATCAGTCATCTTAATATATTATTGATGCAATATTTTTTTTAATGAAGACAAAAATTGGAATTTTTGCTGGATTATTTGTTCTAGTTGCAATGATTGGAATGTCACCATCATTTGCTGACTCTAACACAACTGTACTCTCTACTACTGATGGTATACAACTAACAAAAACAGTTGTACCAATGTCAGTTCCTTCTGACAATACAATGCCATGGGGGTTCATTGAGGGTACAGTAGAAAATCATGCAGAAGGTTATCCTGTAATACTACAAATCTATCAAAATGATGAACCAGTTCATTTTGCACAAACTGATGTAAATGAAGATGGTACATACGAATACAAATTTCGTGCAAGAAATGTAGATGGAAATAATGTAGTTAATGTCTACGAAGGTAATTACGAAGTAAAAATCTTCAAATCAATACAAATTACAGGTAAAAATCTAATCTAATCTTTTTTTGCTATTTCTAATGTTTTATCTACCATTTCGTTTAATCTAGATTTTACTTCTTCATCTGAAATTTTTCCATCTTCAATTATGTCGCCTGTTGAATAGACCGCGGTAGGATTTGTAATTACTCTGAAATATGACATTAATTGTGTAAATAATGTTTGTACATCTCCAAAGCTAATTGTACCGCCACCAATAATTGCCAATCCTGCTGTTTTTCCTTCAGTTTCTTTGGTTTGCAGCTCCTCTGAAAGATTCGAACCCGTCCTCAGCTAAATTGATAAATTTTACCTCTACGTCTTTTTGGTTTACATATTCAAGAACATGTTTCATCATAATCTGTGTATTTCCATTTTTTCTTGGACTTCCAGATAGAACTATGACTTTCATGTCTTTTATCGAATTCATACATAATTTAAGTAATAAAAAGCGGGCTCGAAGGGCTTCGATCCCTCGACCTATAGCTTAGGAAGCTACTGCGCTATCCATGCTGCGCCACGAGCCCAGCAGAAAAATAACTTGAAATAATTTAAGCTTACTTGAGATTGGATTCAATCATTTTTTTAATTATATTCCAGGAATCATTCTCTTTTTGTTCCCATTTTTCAAAATAAATGACATCTTTTAGTTCTAATCTTGGAAGCCAACCTGAGCGTTCCAAGTCTGGTTTTGTTTCAAAATTTGTAACATGACCAAGACAAAGATAGGCAACCGGAACAATATGTTCAGGCAAATTCAATTCTTCTTTTAGTACTTCATTAGATACTATGCTGACCCAACCCAAACCAATATTTTCTGCTCTTGCTGCTAACCATAAATTCTGTATTGCACCACAAACGCTGTAAATTCCAGCTTCTGGTATACTTGTTGTTCCTATAATGAATGGTCCGAACTTTGTAGGATCATATGTGACACAAACATTGACATCTGATTCCATTATTCCTTCTAATTTTAAAGAAAGATATTCAGATCTTTTTGGGTCTTCCACTAACTTTGATGCTCGTTCATGTTCTTTTTGAAAAGATTCTTTGACTTTTTGTTTAGTTTTCAAATCTTTTATCAAAATAAAGTTCCATGGCTGTGAAAACCCAACAGATGGTGCATGATGTGCTGCATGAAGAATCTTCGTTAGTGTTTCTTCACTAATTGGCTCTTGTGTAAAATGTGATCTAACGTCTCTTCTAGAGTAAATTGCTTTGTAAAACCCTGCTTTTTCATCTTCTGTAAACTCGTCGCTCAATTTTCTAGCCTCATTTCCATCATCTCTTAAACGTTAATAATGTTCTTTCAAATTTTTTAATTCACGGGCCGGTGGTCTAGTTTGGTTATGATACTGCCTCGACACGGCAGTGATCGAGAGTTCAAATCTCTCCCGGCCCACTCTAAATTTTAAAATTAACATATCTGACATTACAATAGTTAATTTATTTTTTAATGGAATCTCTGCATCAGGATAAAATGCTGCACGACCTGGCATTGCCACGTCTTCTGTTGAGTAGGTTCCACTTCCAACTTCACTTCCGTCAGCATACAACTGATACGTAATTACTGGTACAGTAACTGTAACATCTCCGTTATTTGCTACAAGAAATGTAACTTGTAGTGTTGCACGACTCTCAACACTGTTCACATCAGTTAGTTCAACAGATTGTAATTCAATTGTAGCCATAGAAAGATCGTCATTATCCAAACTTGCATAATAAACAATTCCTCCCATCAATCCTAACAATGCAATAATTGCAACAACTAGTATTGAACGACCTGGTGGATTCATTAATAATTTTTTTAGATTTTGTACTAAAAAACCTTGTTAAGAGTCAAATAGAGTTCTAACCACCAATTGTCATGGCATTAGAACAGGCATTACTAACATGGATTCACATTACAAGTGCAGCTATTTGGGTTGGCGGTTCTTTATTCATCGGTGTAGTATTTGCACCAATTTTAAAAAAAATGTCAATGCCTGTTGAAGAAAGAATACAATTAATGGTGCAAGTTGGAAGACGTTTTAACAAACTTGCCTTACCGGCGTTATTCATTTTGATTGCAACAGGAATGTATCAAGCACATCTTGTATTACAAAAATCTGATATTTTGTATGAAACTAGCTATGGTCATGTTTTAATCATTAAAATGATTCTAGTTGCAGCATTGTTAGTTCTGTATGCTGTTCATGTTAGAATAATTAGAAAAGATGTTGAAGACAAAATTATTGCAAAAGAAATGCCTCAAGAACAATTACAAAAATTAAGAAAAAAAATTATCATACTAGGAGAAGTAACTGTTGTTTTGTCTGTCATAATCTTGTTCTTAGCAGCTGTACTCAATGCTGGTGGGCAATTATGATTGGATTTCTAATAGGTAGATTCCAACCATTTCACTTAGGACATTTGGAGGCAATCAAATTTGCATTATCAAAAGTAGAACACCTTCATGTTGGAATAGGAAGCTCAAACAAGAGTCATGAAAAAAGAAATCCCTTTACTGCTGATGAAAGAAAAAAGATGATTTTATCGTCTTTAGATGACGAAATAGAAAAAAATGTATCATTACATTACATTCCTGACGTTGATGATCATTCAAAATGGACACATCTTGTAGATGAAATAATTCCTCAATATGATGTAGTTTTTTCAAATGATGATTTCACACATGAGCTTTATGGTAAGCGAGGAAAATCCATAATCTCTGTAGATCTGAAATCCCGTAGTGATTTGTCTGGAACTAACATACGAAATCTCATACTGAACGATCAAAATTGGAAACAATTCCTTCCTTCGGGAACTGTAGAAGTTTTATCACAAATCGACGCCAAAAAACGGTTGGAAGATCTTTAATTATAAATAACCTTCAAACAGTTCAAGCTTAGGAGAAATTAATTTGGAATATTTAGTTATGTTACCTGGTCCAACAAATGTACCAGAACGTGTTACTCGTGCAATGGTTACTCCATCAATAAATCACAGAAGTGATGACTTTGTTGAACTGTATGAGGAATGTGTAGATAATACAAAAAAAATATTTGAAACAGAAGGAGATGCAGTTTGTCTTTCTGCTTCTGGAACTGGTGCAACAGAATGTTCTGTTGTAAATTTAATTAAAAAAGATGATAAAGTAATAATTCCTGTTAACGGTGAATTTAGCACTCGTTTAGCACAACAAATTGAATGGGCAGGCGGTCAAGCAATTAGAATTGAGACTGAACCTGGTGTTAATGCAACATACGATCAGGTCAAAGAAGCATTTGATAATAACAAAGATGTAAAAGCATTCTACTGTGTTTGGAATGAAACATCCACTGGAACTATGATTAATTATTTAGATAGAATTAAAGATCTAACATCAAGAAATGATTCCTACTATGTTTTAGATGGTGTTTCAATTGTTGGTGGAGAAGAACTTCACATGGATAAATGGGGAATTGATATTGCAATGACTGGTGCTCAAAAAGCATTTGCATGCCCACCTGGAATTTCACCAATTTGTATTAATGGAAGAACTAGAAAATACATGGAAGATAATCCGCCAAATACAATGTATTTCAATTTACCACGATACTTCAAGTATTATGAAGAAGCAAAACATACACCTTTCACTCCTGCATTGCCTGTTTTGTATGCATACAGAGAAGCAATGAGAATTATTCTAGAAGAGGGAATGGAAAAAAGAATTCAAAGACATAGAACATGTTCAGATGCACTATACTCTGGTCTTTCTGCAATTGGTTTATCTCCATTTGCTGATGAAAACTCTCGTTCTACTGTTGTTATTGCACTAAACTATCTAGATGGATTAGAAGATAAAATATTCCGCGATACACTTGCAAAGAAATTTAGAATTTTAGTAGCAGGTGGATTTGGAAATCTAAAAGGCAAAGTTTTCAGAGTTGGTTGCATGGGTGAAGTAGATCGTTATCATGTTATGAGATGTATATCCGGAATTGCATCTACACTGGCAATGATGGGTTATGATACTGATGCACAAGCAGGTCTTAAGGTCGCTGAAGAAAAACTAAAGCCACTTGAGTCGCTCTAACTTAATATAAGGAAATTCAAAATCGACTACGTTGACATTCAAAAAAGGACAATTAATTTTACTTGATTACACTGCTAAGATTAAAGACAGTGGCGAAGTTTTTGAAACCACAAGTGAAGATGAAGCAAAAAAACACTCCATCCATGATCCTAATGTAAAATATATGCCAAAATTAGTTTCTGTAGGAGAAGCATGGGTTCTCAAAGGATTAGATGATGCTTTACCTGAAACAAAAGCAGGTGAAAAAAAGACAATTGAAGTTTCACCTGACAAAGGATTTGGTGCAAGAGACAAAGGTAAAGTTAGAATGATTCCTCTAAGAAAACTTGGAGAGGATGCAGAAAAAGTATCTGTAGGCGATACTGTAGAAATTGATAACAAAAAAGGAATTATTCGTTTCATTGGTTCTGGTAGAGTTCAGATTGATTACAATCATAGATTTGCAGGAAAAACAATCGTTTACGATGTTGATGTAAAAAAATCTCTTGATTCAGACGATGACAAAGTAACTGAAATTCTAAAATCAAGATTACCTGTAGAAAATGATAAAATAAATTTCAAAAAAACAGGTACTACAGTAGACATTACAATTCCTGAAGAAATTTACAGAGCAGATGGATTAGCAATAATCAAACATTTTACTCAAATGGATCTATTCAAGTTTGTTCCATCTCTTGGCAAAGTTAACTTTGTAGAATCATACGAGAACAAACAAGCCAAAAAAGAAGAAAAACCAGCAAAACCTGCTGCTGCTGAAAAAAAATCTAAGTAATTATAGAACGCCTGTACTTTTTGCTAACTTTAACGCATCTTTTTCAGTCATTTTAACTTCTTTTAGTATTGTATATCTTTCAGGTCGTAATGATTGTGCCATGACTAGTGCTTTAGCTAGTATTGTTGGTTTTAATCCAATCTCTTTTGCAGTTGTTGGTGCACCTGATTTTTTTAGTGTTTTAACAATCTCTTTCCAATTTTGTCCTTGTAATTTTGCAATCATTATGGAACCTATACCACATTTTTCTCCGTGTAATCCAATTCCAAACTCTAAATGATCAATTGCATGTGAAAATAGATGTTCTGCACCTGAACAAGGTCTACTACTTCCCGCAATACATGATGCAACTCCTGCACTGATTAATGCTTCAACAATAACTCTAACATCTATTTTATTTTTAGAAAAATTTTCAGCACTTTCAATTAATATTTCTGCACTCATTGAAGCAAGATTTGCTGAATATCTTCCATAATATTCTCCAACTTTGTCACGACCTAATTCCCAATCGTGAACCGCAGTTACCTTTGCCATTAAATCTCCACATCCGCTAGCGAGTAATTTTCTAGGTGCCTTTTTGATTATGTCTAAATCTACAAAAACACCAAGTGGTGCAGTTGCTACTAATGAGTGAGGTTTGTCACCTCTTACTGAAACAAATGGACTTGCAATTCCGTCATGTGAGGCAGAGGTAGGTATACTGACAAATGGTTTTTTTAGATTAAATGCACATAATTTTGCAATATCGACTGAACGTCCTCCTCCTAGACCTATGATTATGTCACTTTTTGTTAATCTGACTTTTTTCTGAATCACAACTGTTTCTTTTACTTCATTTGATTTTGCCAAATGCCATACGGCTGATATCTTTGCGTTTTTTAATGACTTGTCAATTTCTTTTCCAATTATTTTTTTTACATTTTTTCCTGAAATTATTGAAACTTTTTTTGGGTTGGATAGTGATCGTAAAAACTCTCCAACTTGTCCAATGTTTTTTTCACCAACAACGATCTGTCTTGGAAGTTCCATTGTATGTGACATTCCACTCTTCTTGCTCAACACTTCGTTCCTATGACAAAGTTATTTAAAAGGGTCTAATATCATTGATATTGTCTCAAAACGAGGTAATCTTATGTCAAACAACGTAGAAGAAAAAATATTACACGGAACAACCACTGTAGGTATCAAGGCTACAGACGGTGTTGTCTTGTGTGCTGATATGAGAGCAAGTGCAGGATATTTCATTGCAAATAACAATACAATGAAAATTCAAAAAATTGAACAACACGTTGGTCTTACATTAGCAGGTGGTGTAGCCGATGCACAAAACATTGTTGATGTATTACGTTATCATGCAAATTTACACAGAATTCAAAATCAAGAACCAATTCCAGTTAACTCATTAGCAAGATTAACCTCCTTAATGTTCCATCAGAATAGAGGTTATCCATTCATTGCAGACATCTTAGTAGGTGGTGTTGATGCAAAAGGTCCGTCATTATTTAATATCGACATGTTTGGATCTGTAGAAAATAAAAATTATGTCACAACTGGTAGTGGTTCTCCAGTTGCATATGGTCTGTTAGAAGAAGAATACAACAAAGACTTGACACTAGAAGATGCAAAAGTTGTTGCATTGCGTGCAGTCAAAGCAGCCATAACACGAAATATTGGAACTGGTGACGGAATCAACGTAGCATTGGTTGATAAAAATGGATTCCGTCTTTTAACAGAAGAACAAAAGAAAGCAGTACTCCCTCTTTAGAATAATTGCAAAAAAAACAACAGCAGCAAGCAGATCAATCTAGTCAGAATATAATGGCTACCATACTGACAAGTATACCCAAAGATGCAAATGTCACAAAAATTGATTATGAAGGACCTCGCATTGCGCTTTACACAGACAAGCCACGTTTCTTGATGGAAAACAATGAAATAATTTCCAATCTTGTTAATCAAATCAAAAAACGAATTGTAATACGAACCGATGAAAAAATTAGAAAGTCTGAAGAAGATGCAAGAAAAATTTTAGATTCTCTTGTTCCAGATGATGCAGGATTAGAAGCTACATTTTTTGATACTGCAACTGGTGAGGTTTCAATTGAAGTTAAAAGACCATGGCTATGTCAAAGAAATGCTGATGAGTTTAATCATACAGAAGTAACTGAACAGACTGGCTGGAGATTAAGAATAAGAAAATCTACTACAAAACCATCTAACACAATCAAATCCATCAATTATCAATTAAAAGTCTCATCATCAGACAGAGCAAAACAGCTAAAATCTGTTGGAGAAGAAATTTTTAGACCTAGACTTGTTCAAAAATCTGAAGTATCCTTGCTAACATTAGGAGGATTCGGACAGGTTGGTCGTTCTTGTATGTTATTGACTACACCAGATAGCAAAGTTTTGATTGATTGTGGTGTTAACCCAGGTGCTCGAACTCCTTCTGAAGCATATCCTCGTTTAGATTGGGCCAATATCTCATTAGATGAATTAGATGCTATTGTTATTGGACACGCACACCTAGATCATACAGGATTTTTGCCTGTTTTAACCAAATATGGATACAGAGGACCAATCTACTGTACAGAACCTACACTCCCTATGATGAACTTGATTCAGTTAGATGCAATCAAGGTTGCAGGTGCACAGGGTCGTACCCCTATGTATGCTGAAAGAGATGTTCATCAAATTATGAAACAAACAATCGGTTTATCGTATGGAACTGTAACTGATATTTCTCCTGACATTAAACTCGTATTAGCAAATGCTGGTCACATCTTAGGTTCGGCATCATGTCATTTCCATATTGGTAACGGTGATCACAACTTTGTTTACTCTGGTGATATCAAATATGGAAAAAGTATGCTTTTAGAAAGTGCTGATACTAGATTCCCACGTGTAGAAACATTACTGGTAGAAAGTACGTACGGTGCAAAAGAAGACATTCAGCCTACAAGAGAAGAGGTTGAAGGTGCATTCATCAAATCTGTAAATGAAATTCTCAAGGGTGGAGGCAAAGTTCTCATTCCAATTCCAGCAGTAGGTCGTGCACAAGAATTGATGATGGTTATTGACAAGTACATGAAATCTGGTCAGTTAATAGAATCCCCTGTCTTCATGGAAGGAATGATTCAAGAAGCAACTGCTATACATGAAGCACACCCTGAATACCTTGAAAGAACATTAAAACAAAAAATTCTAGAAACTGATGATAATCCATTTGATTCAGAATATTTCACAAACATTGAACACGCAGATGGAAGAGATGAACCATTAAGAGAAGATACTCCATGTATCGTAATTGCTACATCTGGTATGCTTGAAGGTGGTCCAGTCTTAGAATATTTCAGAAACTTTGCACCAAATCCAAAAAACAAAATTCTCTTTGTCTCATATCAGGTTAATGGAACACTAGGAAGAAGAGTCATGGATGGAGCAAGACAAGTAACAATCATGGGAAGAGATGGTAAAGTGGAAGTTGTTACAATTAACTGTGGTACAGAAAAACTTGAAGGATTCAGTGGTCATAGTGATTACAATCAATTAATGTCATATGTACAAAGATTAAGACCAAAACTTCGTAGAGTTTTAGTTAACCACGGAGAAAGAAGAAAATCACAAAACCTTTCATCATCAATTAATAGAATGTATAGAGTTACAACTCATTATCCACAAGTTCAAGAAGCTATAAGATTATTTTAAATCATAATCTGGTTTCCAAATTTTTACATTTGGTGGAGTTACAATAATTCTTTCTTCTCCTAATCTTGCAATGTCTGCTTCTGCATTGCGTGCAATAACATAAAGCTCTTCAACAACTTTGCGTAATTTCTCAACATCTTTTTGTGCTAGTGGTGTAACTCTCAAAATTAACACCATTCCTTTTTTGATGTCTTCTTTTATTGAATGCAAATCACTTGGATCACGAATGGTTATCGCTTTCAAGTACGTTGTATTTTCTTGTTTCTGCATGAGCTTACTGGCGATCTACACCTTCATAAACTCTTTTGATCTTAAAAAAAATTGACAATATTTTTTGTGCGTAATTACCCTGAATAATAATCTCTAAAGTGTTAGAAGTTCTTTTGTAAATTTGTGTAGTAAGATTGGATTTTTTTGTGTTACAACTAATGAATCTTCAATTCGTACACCAAACTTTTTTGGAATGTAAATGCCTGGTTCCACAGTAATAGCCATGTTTTTTTCTAATTTTGTAGAACTTCGTGGTCCAATTGTTGGTAGTTCATGTACATCCAATCCTATTCCATGTCCTGTTGAATGAATGAAATATTTTCCGTAACCTGATTCATCAATAACTTTTCTGCATGCATCATCAACTTTCTTGCAATCAATTTTTGGTTTAACAGTTTTTAATCCAGCTTTTTGTGACTCTTTAACAATTTCATAAACATTTTTTTCTTCATTAGATACTTTTCCTATTGCAAATGTTCTTGTTGCATCTGAAACATAACCTTTGTAACGTAATGTTAAATCAACAACAATCAATTCATTTTTCTTAAACTTTCTACTAGTTACTTGTGCATGTGGTAGTGCACCATTTGGTCCACCTGCAATAATTAATGGATTTAATGTAGAGCGATAACCTGTATCAAACATCTCATTTTCAACTGCATATGACATTAAAATTGCTTGAAGCTCTGATTCTTTCTGTCCAGCTTTAATTTTCTTCTGACAAATTCCAAACATTTCATCAATTATTTTTGATGCCTTTTTCAGAATTTTAATTTCTACATCATCTTTTACTTCTCTTGATTTATTGAATGGCTCAATTGAGCTTTTAATCTTTGGAAATGATTTTTTTAATGATTGCATTACAGAATAATTCTGACAATCTGTACAGACCTTTCCTTTTACAAATTTCTTTAATGTTAACAAAGAACTCATACCACGATCAGATTGAATTACTTCACAATCAATTCCTTCTTCTTTTGCACGTCCAACTTCTAGTTCTGGTGCAATTATGGTAGTCTTTCCGCTTTTTTCTAAAATTCCTATAGCCTCTCCCCAAAATCCGGTCATGTAAAATAGATTTTCAGGCTCTAATGCGATTATCATATCACAACCTGTAATTTCTTTACAGTGCTTCAAAAGTCGCTTTCTTCTAACTTTCACACTCTAATTGCATTGTTAATCTGAATTTATGTTTGATGTCTACTAATTTCTGGCAGTCAGGACTAAAACTTCCCATGGAAATACAATTTTACCATCTTTTTTGGTGTACTCGAGTGTTCTATCTTTTATCATTTCTCTAAGATTGGTTTTTTGAAATTTCGTTAAAGAATCAAATTTTTCTTTTAGAGGTTTTGATAGATGTCTTTTGTAATTGTTCCAATAATCTGAAAATGTGCCTGGACTGTAACTAAAAACAAATTTTTTTACCATGATTTTTCTAAATCCAGCTTTTTTGATTGCGTCTGCAAATGTCTCTTTTGTACCAAATCTATCCATCTCTGGATATTTTGGTAAATAATCTGGAATCATTTTTTTCACTGGTTCCAAAATACTATCAAAGTATGGAACATTGTATTTCCCGTGAACTGCAAGTGTAATTGTTCCATTTTTTTTCAAAAACTTTTTCATATTTTTCAAGACTTTTTGTTCATTAGGGAAAAAGAATAATGCATACTGACATGTAATTGCATCAAATTTTGTATTAAATTGAATTTTTTCAGCATCTGCTCTAACATAATGTAGATTTTTGGAAGGTCCAGTCCATTTTTTTGCTATTTTAATTGCCGATTCTGATGAATCTATTGCAAAAACTTGTCCATCTTTTCCAACTTTTCTAATCAATTTCTTAGTAACAAGACCCGTTCCACATGCAAGATCTAAAACTGTATCACTCTTTTTTATTTTTGATAATTCTAGTAGTTTTTTTGTAACATTAAATGGTCCAACTTCATTTTTTGCCCATCGTTTATGATAAAATGGTGCAACTTCATTCCAAACTGAAATGGTACGTTGTTTGTATTTTGTTCCTTTAGATTCTTTTTTCAATGTTTTTACAAATTATTTTTGAAAGTCTTTCTTTTTTAGTTCTTGGTATGGTTGTTGTTCCTTTAGAATCAACAATAATTATCTCATTATAGTCAGGGTCTTTGTTATACTTACGACCAATATCATTTGCAATTATAATTTCAGCTTTAGATTCTTTTAATTTCTTTTTTGCACGACTAACTAATTCTTTTTTAGAAATATCAGTTTCAGCCTTGAAACCAACAAGGAAAATATCTTTTTGTTTATTTTTTACAATATTGATAATTTTTGGTGCTCTTACTAGTTTCACATTAATCTCTTTTTTGTCACTCTTTATCTTACTTGAAGTGGCATTTTTGACTACATAATCTGATGCAGCAGCTGTCATTATTGCAATATCGAATTTTTTCTTGAGGGATTCTTTTACAGCTTTGTTCATCTCATCTACAGAATTGACTCGAATTATCTTTGCTCCTTTTGGTGGTTCACTTGTTCCTGGTCCATATATCAGAGTAACTTTGGCTCCTGCTGAAATTAACTCTGAAGCTAAAAGTGTTCCAGTTTTTCCAGAACTTTGATTTGTAATTACACGAACAGAATCAATTTTTTCTACAGTTGGACCTGCTGTCATCAAAACTTTTTTCCCTCGTAACTTTTCTGAACTACCAAATTTTTTCAATACAAATGAAAGTACATCTTCTGGTTCTGGTGCTTTTGCCTTTCCTTCAATCATTTGTGGTGAGACAAAATCTATTTTTTTTCTTAAGAACTCCATGTTTTTCTTAACTGCTGCATTTTCATACATAGAACGATGCATTGCTAACCCCATAATTATTGGAATTTTTGAACCAAATGCTACAGTTAGAACCGTAGAAATTGGTGTATCATCAATTCCTGTTGCTAGTTTTCCTAACGTATTTGCAGTTGATGGATATACAATTAGTAAATCCGATCTCTTGTAATCAGCTAATTCGATATGTTCCATATCTCCAGTTAATTTTGTAATTACATTATTTCCTGTTGCCCATTTCATATAATCAGGCTTGATTAATTTTGTACTGGCATTTGACATTACACATTTGACATTTGCACCATGTCTCATGAGTAATCTTGCAAGCTCAATTGACTTGTATGCTGCGACTGAACCTGCAACACATAGAACAATATTTTTCCCAGTAAGTTCGGTTCCGTGACTATCAACGATATCTAGTGATGGGTGTGGTAATTTTTTAGCCAATTTCTTTCTCCAATTTTTCTAACTCTTCTTTTTCCATAGAAAATGTATGTTCTTGACTAGGAAATTTCTCTTCTTTTACATCTTTTACGTATGAATTAATTGCATTTCTAATCTCCTCTGATAAATTTAGATATCTTTTTGCAAACTTTGGTTTTATTTTTTCAAACATTCCTAACATGTCATGTACAACCAACACTTGACCATCACAATTTATGCCTGAACCTATGCCTATTGTTGGAACTTTGACACTTTTTGTAATAATTTTTGCAACATCACTGGTAACCATTTCAAAAACAATACTGAATACTCCTGATTCTTCTAAGTTCTTAGCATCTTGCAATAAATCAACAGCATCCTCACTTTTCTTTGCCTGAACAGAATATTTCTCTGCAGTCTGTGGAAGTAATCCTAAATGCCCCATAACGGGGATTCCTGAATCAACTACGCATGTGCTCCTGCTTCTACAAGTCTTTTAGAATTAGTAATAGCAGAATCTTCATTTTCATACGAATTAATTGGAAGATCAGTAACAATTAATGAATTAGTTTTTGCATTTTTTACAGCTGTTGTAAAACGTATCATATCATCCATTGTTACATCTCGAGTATCATCATATCCGAGCATTACCATCCC
>LUMG01000087.1_pt1 | contig 14147 bp, 12 predicted proteins | sample 729691 | NCBI WGS metagenome assembly LUMG01 (sample SAMN03860269, study PRJNA289734) | marine metagenome | biome: seawater column; feature: ocean; material: water; isolation source: Red Sea water column Station 34 - depth 50m | place: Saudi Arabia: Red Sea | collected 2011-10-15 | depth 50 m
TAAAGAAATAAGCAACATGGATAAGGCGCCAATAGTCAACCTATAGGTGACAACTTCCTCCGGAGAGAAAAATAACAAAGATCTATCTGTGAGTAAAAAGGATGAACCCCAAATTAATATTAAGGAAGCCAATAACAGATAATTTCTTTTATTCTCGGGCATAGTTCGTATTAGGGACTAAGTAATTAAAGACTGAAAAATCAATAAAGTAGGGCGGGACTAAGAATTCTATTATCCATATATTTATATATTTTTTAGAATATTAGAAATATTCATTTTATTTAACATAATATAAATTATACGAATAAAATATATGAAAAAAAAGTCAAAAACAAAGATAAATCTATAAAAAACAATGACTTATATAATGACCTCGAAATACTTCCATTTTTCAACTATTGTTTATATATCCAAATAAGTTGTAGCCAAATTAAAGAAAGTATCTAAAATCTAAAATTTAAAGGAAAAGGGTATTTAAATGCAGAATATTAGCAAAAAAAGCATGTTTTGAAGAAAACATAGCTCAATCTCTCACTCTTCTTCTAACAAACTTGCCGGTGAGCCTATATTTTTGACTTGGACTTCTCGGACTTTCTGGAATTGTTAGTTCGAGAAATTGATGATCAATTAATGGATTAATTATTGCTATCTTAAATTTAGATTTATTTGTTCGCTTTAAAATTTTCATTAACTCTAAAGCGGTACTTTCTTCCTTGCAGTTTTTGAGAATTTTAAGATGGTCCCTACTTAGTCCCTTCTTAGTCCCTTTATCCTCATTTATGCTTTCAGAATCATATATAAAGGATAGCTGCTCAACTTCACTTCCTATCTTCTTGCTGCGCTTTATATCCTTTGTCCAGTCATCTGTTTTAATGACTTCTTCTATTGATTCTTGTGCTGGCCTATCTTTTTTTAAGAACTTAAACATTTGCATTCTATTTAATACACTTCAGTTCAAATTGAAAACTTATTCGTCCAATTTCAATACCCATTCTAACCTTTTTATGGTTCTATAGAACAAATAGCACTAATTAATAAGTTTTAATGAGTAAGTATTTGATCTAAAAATAGTTGTAGTCTGTCAGACTCTGCATTATTAAAGAAGTTTTCTGGATCATTTTCTTCAACTATTTGCCCATCATCCATAAAGATAATTCTGTTTGCCACCTTTCTAGCAAATCCCATTTCGTGAGTCACGCAAATCATAGTGATTCCTTCCCTGGCTAGCTCTATCATTACATCTAAAACTTCTGAGATCATTTCTGGATCTAATGCCGATGTAGGTTCATCAAATAGCATTATTTTTGGATTTGTACATAATGACCTTGCTATCGCAACCCTCTGTTGTTGACCACCGCTAAGCTGATTTGGGTATTTTTCAGCTTGGTCCTTGATTCCGACTCTATCTAGTAGTTTTAAGGCTTTTTCCCTTGATTCTTCTTTGGTTTCATTGTGTACCCAAATAGGAGCCAGAGTTAGGTTGTCTAATATTGTTAAATGAGGAAACAGATTAAAGTGCTGAAACACCATAGATACTTCGCTTCGTATTTTCCTTATTTTTTGTGCATCATCCGTAAGTTCCGTTCCTGAGACCAAAATTGAGCCTTCTTGGAACTTTTCTAGAAAGTTAACACAACGTATCAATGTTGATTTTCCGCTGCCTGATGGGCCACATACAACTATTATTTCACCCTCTTGAATCTCTAAATTAATATTTTTTAGCGCGTGAAAGTCTCCGTACCACTTATTAAGTTCAGATATTTCAATGATATTTGTTTTTTTATCACTCATTTTTTAACCTTTAATTTTTGTTTTCAGTGTTAAATCGTAACTCTAGTTTTCTTGAATAACGAGACATTGTATATAGTATAGCCCACATAACCATGGTTACAAACACAAACCCTTCAGGCTCTCTTCCAAGCCAATATGGGTCATTGCTCGTTAAATTAACCATTGCAAGCATATCAAATAGACCAATAATCAATACAAGCGTTGTGTCTTTAAATAATGAAATTGAAGATCCTACAATATTTGGAATTGATATTTTTAACGCCTGAGGAAGAATTATTAGTACGTTTTTTTGAAAGTAGCTTAATCCAATTGCATCAGCTGCCTCATATTGGCCTCTTGGGATTGCTTGTAGCCCTCCTCTGACTACCTCAGCAAAATATGCTGCCTGGAAGAGCGCTATTCCAATTAGAGCTCTTAAGAGCTTATCAAAATAATTTCCTGATTCCAGAAACAATGGCAGAACAAACGAAGCCATAAATAGGATTGTAATTAATGGAACAGCTCGAATGAATTCGATAAACAGGGTTGAAAATAGTTTAATTATTCTTAAATTAGATTGCCTTCCGAGAGCTAATAGCACTCCAATTGGAAAAGAGACGATAATACCTACTGAAGCAATAATTAATGTTAGAAGCAAACCACCCCACTGATCAGTAGGCACAGGGGCTAGAATTCCAAATCCACCAGCTATAAGTACATAGGAGATTAAAGGATAAAAAATAATTAAAGATAAGGTAACTCTGTTCTTATATTTATAGTTTTTAACTAGAGGTATTATTACAAACAGCAGCCCTGTTAGAACGAATACAGTATTAGGTCTCCAAGTTTCAGTTCTTGGATAGAAGCCATAAGTGTACATGTAGAGTTTTTCATAGATGTATGGCCAACAGGCACCAACCCTGCCACAATTATCGTTTGTAGCCATTTCTTCACTAAACTTAATCTCAAAGCCAAAGAAATTAACGGTACCGAAGCTGAAACTTGCATCAAATATCATCCAATTCAATAATGGTGGAATCATTATGTAGAGCAAGTAGAGTGAAGCGAAAGTTAAGATAGAATTAATCCAGCTTGAAAATAAATTAGTTTTAAGCCAAACTACGGCCCCAATTTGAGATACTGGTGGTTTTCTTGTTTCTTGTTGATCAAATACTGGCATACTTATCTTCCCTGGATGGCCATTTTTTTATTAACATAATTCAGCAATATGGATATAAATAGTGAAATCACTAGATAAACAAGCATTGCCATTGCAAGGATTTCAACCGCCTGCCCTACCTGATTAAGAACAGTTCCACCAAACGCACTCATAAGCTCTGGATATCCAATTGCTGTTGCGAGTGATGAATTCTTAGTAAGGTTTAAATACTGGTTAATTGTCGGCGGAATTGCTACTCTAAGAGCTTGCGGCAATATAACTAACTTAAGTGATTGTGTAGGCGTAAGGCCAATTGCAGCTGCAGCCTCTTTTTGGCCCTTATCAACCGCCTCAATGCCCGATCTAATAGCTTCAGCAATGTAGGTTGCTGTATAAACACTCAGCGCAAATGTTAATGCCAGGAACTCAGGGACAACATTCATACCGCCTCTCAGATTGAATTTGCCTAATACAGCGATATCAAATTGAAGTGGAGATCCAAGAGCTAGGAACACCAGGACTGGCAGACCCAAAATTAAGCCGACTGAGAAAGGCCAAGTGCTAGTATAAACTCCAGTTAAATCATGTTTTTTCTTAAAGTGTTTTTTTACAAAATAGGCGGCAATTATTCCAACAATTAATGATAGTGCAACAACCGAAAACCCTTCTTCAGGAATAGGTCTTGGTAAGTATAGACCTCTTTGATTAAGAAACATAATATCAAAGAAAGCAAAACTTTGTTTTGGATGGGGAAAAAGGTTAATAAATAGGTTATACCAAAACAGAATCTGTAAGAGAATAGGTATATTTCTAAAAAGCTCTATATAGGCGCCTGCTAGTTTGGCAACGAGATAATTGCTTGAAAGTCTTGCGATACCAATAAATAGGCCAATCAGAGTAGAGAGAATTATGCCTACAAAAGCTACTATAAGAGTATTTATAAGTCCAACGTAAAAAACGCTAAAATTCGAAGATTCAGGCGTGTAGTCAACTACATAGTTACCAAGGAATGGTAGGATATCAAATCCAGCTCTATTTTTGAGAAAAGTGAAACCCGTATTAATCCCTCTCTCTTCAATATTATGAAAGAGGTTTCCAATTGCAGTATAAAAAAGCCCTATTACCAGGACAAAGGTCACAACTTGGAAGAAAAATGCTCTTGCCTCATTGTTGTAAAGCATATCACGGAAGTTTAATCCTCTATGTTGAGATTTTCCGAGAGATTCGAGGATTAATTTTTTCATAAAAGATTAGGTAAGGTTAATATGCAAATTTTACTAAAAATGATCTTTTATTGGAGGTAAAAGAATTAGAAAAATGTAAAAAAAAACCAGCCTGCTAAAGTATAGCAGGCTGGTTTAGGTTCTAACTAGATAATTGCTTATCTAAATGGAGGTGAATAAAGAATTCCACCATCTGTCCATAGTGCATTCACACCACGGGCAATACCAATCGGCGTATTAATACCGATGTTACGCTCGAAGCTTTCAGAGTAGTTACCTACTTGCTTAACGATTTGGTAAGTCCAGTCTGGAGTTAGTCCAACATACTCATGAGTACTACCAGAACGACCCATTAAGCGCTCACGCTCAGGGTTGTTAGTAACTTCATCAACAGTTGCACTAGTTACTCCAAGCTCTTCAGCAGTAATCATTGCATTAAGAGACCATCTTACGATGTTGAACCACTGATCGTCACCTTGACGAACAACAGGTCCTAATGGCTCTTTAGAAATAATTTCTGGAAGTACTACGTGCTCAGAAGGATCTTTTGCAGCAGCACGCATTGAATATAGACCAGAAGCATCAGTTGTTAATACATCACAACGTCCAGAATCATAGTTAGTTAGAGTTTGAGCATTTGTGTCAGAAACAACTGAGTTGTATTCGATACCGTTAGCCTTACCCCAGTCTGCAAGGTTTAATTCAGTAGTTGTACCTGCTTGAATACATACTGCAGCACCACTTAATTCCATTGCACTGGAAATACCTAGAGAAGACTTAACCATGAATCCTTGTCCATCATAGTAGTTAACACCAGCAAAATTCAATCCTAAAGAAGCGTCACGAGTAATTGTCCAAGTAGTGTTTCTTGACAACATGTCGATTTCACCAGATTGAAGAGCAGTAAATCTCTCTTTAGCAGTTAAAGGTACAAACTTAACCTTTTGTGCATCGCCAAGCGTTGCAGCTGCAACAGCACGACAAACGTCAACGTCTACACCAGTCCAATTACCAGCAGAGTCAGCAGCTGAAAATCCTGCCAAACCTTTTGATACGCCACAAGACACGTAGCCTTTTGCTTGAACGTCGCTTAAAGTAGAAGCCTGTACAGTAAGAGCACCAACTACTAACAATGAAGCAGCAGACAATTTTAATAATTGTTTCATATATATCTCCTTAATGAGTTTCAAAGTATAAAAATCCTTCACAATTGAATGAGGATTACAGAAATTTTATCACTAGTTCAAGAATGAATACTAGTTAATTTGTAAAAAAAATTTAAATCAATTCAACCTGTGTGTGCCTGCTTATCCTATTAAAACAATATTTATATAAAAGATAGTTTAATAATAGTTGAATTATATTCAACTAATTTTTTTAAAATTTTTATTATTTTTTAAAGCCTTATTGATCTATAAATGCGAAAAATAGTGAAATAGTTAGAATATAAAATATATTAATTTCTTTATTAAAATCAGTTACTTATATATAAATTAGTTATTATTTACATGCAATTATCTTTCATAAATTATTTAAACTATAGTTATTTTTTAACTGTAGTGGTATAAAATAACTAATATTGAGTTAAATTAACGAATACTATGCATAAAAAAACTACTGAATATCTTGCTATGGTGCGCGATAAAACAGGTTTTTCTGATTACAAAATAGCTAAAGAATACGAGATTAATCAATCAAACCTTAGTAAATATAGCTCTGGAAAAGCAGCTTTGAGTGAAACCCATGCCTGGTTGTTTGCCAACATTCTTGATATCGATCCTGCTGAAGTTGTTGCAAATACCAAATTAGAGCATGCAATTTCAAGTGGTAATAATTCGAAGGCTAAATTTTGGCAAGAGCAGCTAGATAAAATTTTTTCTGAATCTGAGCCAATCAAAATTCAAATCGCCCAAATTAACCCTATTGTTGGAGATATTGAGTTAAATGCAAAAAAAATGATTGAATTGACTATTGAAGCTAGTGAAATTGGAGCTCATCTTATTGTCTTTCCAGAACTTGCTTTAACTGGTTACCCTCCAGAAGACCTTTTGTTGCGTGATGGATTTATTTATCAAGTTCGACAAGAGATTGATAATTTATGTAGCTTAATTCCTTCTAATATTTCTTTATTGTTTGGCGCCCCTAGTCATAGTAATGGAAATTTATATAATAGTGCATACCTTGTTCAAAACAATAAGGTTCAAAATATCTACAATAAGCAAGAACTTCCTAATTATGGTGTATTTGATGAAAAGCGTTATTTTTCTGAAGGGAGTGAATCTTTAGTTTTTGAATGTCAAAACACGAAAATTGGAGTTTTGATTTGTGAAGATCAGTGGGTTGAGAACCCAATTAGAGAACTTTGTAAATCTAATATCGATATGGTCATTTCTTTAAATGCTTCTCCCTTTCAACTAAATAAGATTTCTGAAAGAATGAATATTTGCAAAAAATATGCTTTAGATTATGGTGTTTCATTTTTATATATCAATATGGTTGGTGGTCAGGATGAGGTTGTTTTTGATGGAAATTCTTTTGTCGTAGACAATCATGGAGAGTTGAGTCTTGAAATGCCTGCTTTTCAAGAGATTTGTGCTTTTCATAATGAGACTTCATTGCCTCGTGAGTTTGTGAATGAAGAAGAATCTATTTATTCCGCTATCGTATTAGCAACAAGAGACTATATTAAAAAGAATTCTTTTAGTGGAGCTTTAATTGGTCTATCAGGTGGTATCGACTCTGCTCTTACTCTTGCAATCGCTGTTGATGCTATTGGAGCTGAAAATGTTCATGCTGTAATGATGCCCTATCAATATACTTCTCAAATTAGTTTAAATGACTCGGAACTTCAAGCTAAAACTCAAGGAGTTAAATTTTCAAGTATTGATATCCATTCTATTGTGAACTCTTTTAATACTTCATTGTCTGATTTATTTGAAAATACTAACGTTGATACTACTGAAGAAAATATTCAATCAAGAGTCAGAGGTTCCCTACTTATGGCTCTTTCTAATAAGCATCATAAAATTGTTCTTGCAACTGGCAATAAATCCGAAATGGCTGTTGGTTATGCAACGCTCTATGGTGATATGTGTGGCGGTTTTGCTCCACTGAAAGATATTTCAAAAACAATGGTATATAGACTATCTAAATATCGAAATACAATTTCTGAGGTTATTCCAGAAAGAGTTATCACTAGGCCCCCATCTGCGGAACTGGCGCCAGATCAGGTTGATCAAGACTCTCTTCCTCCTTATGATATTCTGGATGATATTCTAATGCGATTTGTTGAAAAGAAACAATCTGCTGAAAGCATCATTGCTCATGGACACAGCGCTGAAAATGTCAATAAAATTACCTCATTGATTCTAAGGAATGAATACAAAAGACGTCAATCAGCACCAGGACCAAAAGTTAGCACGAACGCTTTTGGTAAAGAAAGGAGGTATCCAATGACTTCAAAATTTAAGCCCTAAAGCCTATTGCTGAAAAACTTTAATTAAACCTTGAGCTTTATGCCTGGTTTCGGCTAGCTCATTTTGAGGATCTGAGTCATAGACAATTCCAGCCCCTGCCCTAAAAGTTAAGGTTTTTTCTTGATGAATAAAGCTTCTAATGAGAATATTGAAGTCCATCTTACCATTGTTGCTTATATATCCTACAGATCCGGTATAAGCCTCTCTTGGCATCTGCTCCAATTCACTAATAATTTCCATACATCGAACTTTAGGGCATCCCGTTATTGTTCCACCAGGAAACAAGGCGTTGACAATACCTTTGATTCCGACTCCTTTTCTCAATTTGCCTTTAATATTGGATACAATATGGTGAACATAGGGGTATGTCTCAAGTGTCATAATTTCATTAACAAACACACTTCCATATTCACATACCCTTCCCATGTCATTTCTTTCAAGATCTAATAACATGACATGTTCAGCAATTTCCTTAGGGTGGCTTATTAAGTTTTCTTTTTGTATATTGTCTGCATCCCCTTTTCCTCTTGGATGAGTTCCAGCAATAGGCCTTGTCTCTAAAACACCATCATTGACGCTAAAAAGCCTCTCTGGAGAGGACGAGATAATACTGAAGTTTTCGTATTGAATTAGAGCTGAAAACGGTGCTGGATTTGCCTTTTTAAGGGCATTGTAAATGATTGAAGAGTTAACATTAGAGCTTAAATTATAGGTCCATTTCCTTGATAAATTAACCTGAAATACATCTCCAGCAAAAATATAATCAAGGCTTTGCTTAACTCCCTGAATAAATTTTTCTTCATTTTCCTCTGAAATATGACCGTCAATAGAATTACTCGGAATCTTTTCTAGTGTTTCGATATCAGATAATATTTTATGAATACGAGATTGATCATCCTCCTCATCATAAATAAAGGTCTTTTTAATTTTGTGATCAGTATAAATTGCAGTTGGAACTCTAACTGCATAAGCAATTGGAAGATTGGATTTTTCGAGTTTAGTTGCTAATACAGGCTCGATTTGACCAATAAGTTCATAGGAAAGATAAACAAACCACCCACCCATAAATGGAAGATTTGAGTTTGTTATATTTTGTCTGCATTTCTTTTCAATTTCAGTTAAGAAATCAAAGTCAGAAATGTCTTGTAAAACTATACTTTCTTGAGGAAAGGCAAATAAAATTGAATATCTGTTATTTTCATTATGATTGACACTTTCTAATAAAAACGGATATCTCTCTTTATTTTTGTAACAAAAAGAAGCTAAGTCTACTTCTTGTATTTCATGAACTGCCACTTATTAAAGGCTTTGAAGCAATGCAGACGCTTTGCTGGTCAATAGGTGATTTGGATGATCGTTGATCATTTTATTTAACAATATTTTTGCATCATCTTTCTCACTGAGCTCAAGGAGGACTCTAGATAACTCGTAAAGAGAATCAGGAAATTTTGGATGATTTTGTCCCATTGACTGATATTCTAGGTAGGCGTTTTTCGATTCTAAAAAAGATTCGCTATAAAAGTAGGCTCGCCCAAGCCAAAGCATAGTATCAGTTTTACTCGAAGCACTTGGAGAGGAGTTAAGATATTCTAAGAAAAGTTCAATCGATTTTTCGTAATTACCTAGTACAAATGCATTTTTGCCATCGCTAAAGAGCTTTGCAGGTTTTGTATTTTGATTTGTTGAGGAAGTTTGAGCTGTGTTGCCGTTACTCGAACGATTTAGCTCTATCATCTGAAGTAACTCAGTGATTTTTTCTGAATTTAGCCTTTGATTTTCTCTTAAAATTTCAATCTCATCTTTAAGCGAGAGTATCTCGTTATTCAGAGCCTTTACTTCTTTATTAATTTTAAGAATTGCCAAATCCGTGTTCAAGCCTTCATTGGCAATAGAGCTTAAACTTAGTATTAGCGTTAAAACAATACATGAATATCTTAAGAGATTCTTTTTCATCAGGCGAGTCAATAGGTAGTTAAAAAAAAGCCTGAGGTCTATTTTTTAGTAATAGACGAGCTCAACCCTTCTATTTTTCTCCCAAGCTGCTTCATTGCTTCCAGTTAGAACAGGGTCTTCTTCTCCATAACTTACAACAATAATTCTATCGTCTAAGTTATAAAGACCAAGAACTTCTTTAACACTTAAAGCGCGATTTTCACCAAGAGCTAAGTTGTATTCACGTGTTCCTCTTTCATCTGCATGACCCTCAAGGCGAAGATTTACTGAAGGGTTGTTTTGCATAAAGTTAGCATGCTGAATAATAATTCTTGTAGCTACTTCATCAATTTCAGTATCATCATAGGCAAAATACAATGTGAATGATTCAGCTTGGTTGCCAAACTCACTTATGGCTGCTTCAGTTGCTGCAGCACTCTCTAGTATAGCCTCAATCAATTCTTCCTTATTGGCAAGGTTACCATCAACATCTAATTCAATTTCATCACCAAGGCCCTTAGCAACTGCAACCTCGATTAATTCATCGTCTGACATTGACTCAAGTTCATCAGATCTACTTTCAAGTAGAGCCCCACTCTCAACAATTGCATTAATTATTTGCTCTCTATTTAGAAGATTTCCATCCTCATCGAGCAGAATAAGGTCTTCAAGTCCTTTTTCTTTTGCGATAGCAATGAGTTCGTCATTAGACAATACTTCTAAATCGCTAATTGAGAATTCACCACCATCAGTAGTCATTACTAATGCCTCTTCTGATAAATCAATACTCTCAGTAGGTGCATCGCTTGGATTTATTAGATCTAGAAATTTATCACCAAGTTCTGAAATGTTGGTTGTTGCACATGAACTTAGAAAAATTACACTTGACAATAATAGAATTTTTTTTGACATTTTTTATTTCCTTAATTTGAATAGTTTGACCAACTTGGCTCCCTGAGCTCTCCATCTGCTCGCATTAATTCAACACTTTGATTGTTATGTAGTGAGATTATAGACAAAATTCCTTTGTTATCTTTATTAGTTGCGTAAATAATCATACCACCATTTGGAGAAAAATAGGGCGACTCATCGGATTTATTGTAAGTTAAAACAGTTAAATCTCTTGAAGCTATATCAAGAAGTGCAACCCTATAATCTTTTCCAACGCGATGAATTAAAGCGAGATCTTTTCCATCTGGAGAAAATACTGGCTTTGCATTGTATCTTCCCTCGAAAGTTGCTCTTGAAATTTTTCCAGTTTTTAAGTCTTTAATATAAACCTGGACTTGTCCTGTTCTGTTTGATGTAAAGGCAATTTTGTTGCCATCAGGAGAAAAACTAGCTTCAGTATCAATTGAGATATTATTGGTCAATCTTTCCAGTTCTTCGGTTTTTAAGTTATATAAATAAATGTCTTTATTGCCATTTTTGGAGATTGTTAAAGCAATACTATCTCCTTCAGGATGCCAGGTTGGAGAGGATGCGATTCCATCAAATCTTGGAAGTTTTATAGCATTAGTTTTAACACGAGTATTTTTTACAAAAACTTCCGATCTGCCATTCTTAAATGATACATATGCTAATTTTCTTTGGTCTTTTGACCAAGCTGGAGAAAGGATTGGACTGGGCTGAATAACTAAGGTTTGAGGGTTATGTCCATCGTAATCAGAAATTTGGAGTCTATATGTTTTTCCTCCATTGCTATTTTCAGTCACTGTTACGTATGAAAGCCTCGTATCGAACGAACCTTTTTGACCCAAAAGAGAATAATATATTTCATCGCTCAGAATATGAGCTATCCTTCTAAGCCCTCCATCTGTAAATTGAATTTTTTTAGATAGCAAAGGTTTTTGGGTTAATACATCATAGACATATACTTCTCCATGATAGACCTTAGCACTGACTTGCCTAATTTTTCCAAAAACTATTGCATCTTGCTTATTTTCTTTGTAGAAATTAAAGTCTAATGTGCCGTCAATTTTTTGCGCGATATTTTTTGCGTTGAATTGTCCAGATCTGTTCAAATTATTTCTAATGATTCCAGCAAGATCGACCGGTTTTTCAAAAGTACCAATCAAATCGAATGGCGCAACAATTATTGGAAAGGCATCTTCTTTATCCTTAATAACATTTACTTCAAGAATCGCATGTACTGAATAAGAAATGAAAAGAGAAAAAAGTATAAATAATCTAATCAACTTCATTCTACTTCCTCGATCCAGTTCATTTGAATTGCTTCAAGCACCCTTTCACCACATTTGCTATCGCCTTCTTCAAATTCATCGAGATCAATAACCATATCTCTCAAATCAACAAAATTAATGGTTTTTGGGTCTATATCAGGAAATTTTTCAGATAGTGAGATTGCTATTTCTAAAGAGTCAGTCCAACAAATCATTACATTAATAGCACAATAAATTAATCATGTAATTTTAATCAATTAAAAGGTTTTAATTGAACATTTTTTGTATTAAAGTCTTCCTGCTGAAATGAGATGGGGAAGCTTATTTAATTTAGCAAGAACATTATTTAATTCAATAATATTTGATACTACAACAATTATATGAAATAGTCTCGTTGAATCAGGCCTTCTCTGCTGCTCAATATTTTCGATATTAACCCCAAGATTTGCAAGTGTGTTGGCTATTGCCGCTAATCTACCGCTTCGATTCTCAACTATGCAGCTGATTCCTACTTCGAATTGTTCTTTGTCATCAGATTGCCAGTCTACTTCCATCCACTGGGCATTTTTCTCCTTAATGTGTCCAAGTTGTGAGCAGTTTGAACGATGAAGCACTAGGCCTCTCATGGAGCTTAATACGCCAGTAACTTCATCACCAGGAATTGGATAGCAACAACGTGCAAAATTAATCGCCATACCTTTTGTTTGACCAATAGATAGGATATTTGTCGTTTCGTTATTTATATCTTGAAGTAATTTATTTACTACAACAGCAACAAAAATCTCTGATAGTCCTACCTTAATATACAAATCTTGAAAATCAACACAATTTAGCTCCTTGAAGCATTGATTCCACTTATCTAAAGGAACATCATTAATTTTAATTTTTTGAAATTTGAGCGCATCTGAGATTAATAGTTTTCCTAATCTTGCTAATTCAACCTTAGAGTTATCTTTGAGATGGGCCTTAATAGCGGTTTTTGCTTTTGAAGTTACTACAAAATCAAGCCAGCCGGGCTTTGGTTTAACAAATCGTCCAGTTAAAATTTCAACTGTTTGACCAGACTTCAAACGAGTTGAAAGTTCAGCTTCATTTCCATTTATGGTTGCCTTTTGAGCTTTTTTTCCAATGTTAGTGTGAACCGCATAAGCAAAATCAAGAACTGTCGACCTTAATGGAAGCTGTATGATTTTCCCAGCCGGAGTGAAAACAAATACTTCGTCTGAAAATAAATCAGATTTTGTACTCTCCAAGAAATCAACAGATGAGTCAGTATTTTGCTGAATATCTAACAAAGATCCAATCCAGTTTTTTGCTAATTTTTTTGAAGGCTCGTCTGTATTTTTGTAATGCCAATGAGCTGCAATTCCATATTCAGCAATAAAGTCCATTTCTTGTGAGCGAATTTGAACTTCAACAAACATGTTTCTAGGGCCAAATAATACAGTGTGAAGAGACTGATAACCATTAGGCTTGGGTGCTGAAATATAATCTTTGAACTTAAGTGGTATAGGCTTGTACAAGCTATGAATATGACCTAAGGCTTGGTAACAAGCATTTGTATTTTCAACAATTACTCGAAAAGCATGCATGTCAAGCACTTCTGAAAATTTACGAGATTTAATTTTCATTTTGTTGTAGATGCTTGAAGGTTCTTTTTGTCGCCCATCAACTGTGGCATTTATCTGTTCAAACTTTAATCTATTCTCAATTTCAGATTTGATCAGATTGATTGTTTTCTTTTGATTCCCATATTGTTTTTTTATTTTTCTTTTTATTACTAGATGTTTTCTTGGGTGAAGTATTTGAAAACAAATGTCATCAAGCTCTACACCAATACTATGAAGTCCTAACCTTTTTGCAATAGGCGCATGAAGTTCAGAAGTTTCTTTTGCTTTATGGATTTTCTTTTCTTCACTCATAGAGTCAATGGTTCTCATGTTATGGAGCCTATCAGCAAGCTTAATAATCATAACTCTCATATCTTTTGACATGGCTAGGATGAGTTTTTGAAAATTTTGAGCTTGTTTCTGCGTGCTAGATGTAAATTCTAGGTTTGTAAGTTTTGAGACACCTTCAACTATGTGAGCAACCTGTTCTCCAAATTGATCTCTAACATCATCCTTAGTTACCGAAGTGTCTTCAATGCAATCATGAAGAATAGCAGCAACAATGCAAAAGTAGTCTAATTTAAGTTCAGCAAGAATAAGTGCAACTGATAAAGGGTGGCTAATATAGGGTTCACCTGACTTCCTGAATTGTCCGGAATGGGCTTTTTCTGCAATTTTATGGGCTCTTTTTACTAAATCAATCTCTTCTTTAGGTAGGTATTCTTCTAAAACACTACATAGGTATGAAATCTGAGATTTAATTTGAAATAAGTTAGTAGCCATTAGTATTTAAG
>LUMG01000090.1_pt1 | contig 14067 bp, 14 predicted proteins | sample 729691 | NCBI WGS metagenome assembly LUMG01 (sample SAMN03860269, study PRJNA289734) | marine metagenome | biome: seawater column; feature: ocean; material: water; isolation source: Red Sea water column Station 34 - depth 50m | place: Saudi Arabia: Red Sea | collected 2011-10-15 | depth 50 m
TGTTTACACTTTCTTCTATGAATAACAAAACCCCTTACTTTGCTTAAGTGTCCAATGATCGTATCACCTGGAACAGGCATGCAACATTTAGCAAACTCTATGGAAACACCTTCGGTGCCTTTGATCAGAATGGGCGCACGTGAATTGGTTTCAGTTATTATTTCATCTTCTCCCAACATCATTTGAGCCATTAGCAAAGGATTTTTGTCTCCAACCCCTATGGATTGGTATAACTCATTCATATTTTCAAAATTCAGAAGCTCTAACAGCTTATTGATTTGTTTATTTTTTATGTTCCTCTGTTTTTTTCCAAGCGTGTCTAAAGCATTATTGAAAAGCCTTTTTCCAAGCACTATTGTTTGCTCCAAATTTAGGTCTTTAAGATATGATCTGAGATTATGTCTTGCCTTCGCAGTGGTGACGAATGATAGCCAGCTTGGGTCTGGGTTTGCATATCTAGAAGTTATGATTTCTACAGTTTGACCACTCTCAACCTCTGTTCTCAGTGGAACTTGAACCCTGTTAATTTTTGCTCCAATACAACTGCTTCCAACATCAGTATGCACCGCATATGCAAAATCAACACAAGTGGATTTAGAGGGAAGCCTGAAAATATCTCCTTTTGGACTGAATACATAGACTTTATCAGGATAGAGGTCTACTTTTACACTTTCTAGAAATTCTTCAGCATGGCTTGAGCCTTGGATCTCCTGAATTGTTGCAAGCCATTCCCTGGCTTTATTTTGTGCTGTTGTGTCCGAAGGATTCGCAGCTTTATACTTCCAGTGCGCCGCAATTCCATTTTCTGCAACTCTATCCATTTCCAATGTTCTGATTTGTATTTCAATCGGTGTACCATTTGGCCCCAATAGACTTGTATGAATAGACTGATAGCCGTTCACTCTAGGAATGGCAATATAATCCTTAAATTTACCCATTATGGGTTTATAGAGTTCATGAACCAAGCCTAAGACTTGATAACACTCGCTGGGCTCATCGACTATAATTCTGAAGCCATAAACATCAATGATTTGTTCCAAGGGCAATCGCCTACTTCGCATTTTTTCATAAACACTGAAAAGCTCTTTTTCTCTGCTGATAATTTTGAACTGAATGCTTTCCTCATTAAGCCGTTTTGATATTCTTTGGCTGATTTGCTTCAGAATCTTCTTTTGATTGCCAAGTTTCTTCTTCAAGGAAGAAGAAATGATCTTATGCCTATAAGGATAGCCATATTTAAAGCCTTCTTTTTCTAACTCTCTTCTTATGTTGTAAATGCCTAAACGGTTAGCAATTGGTGCAAATATTTCCAGCGTTTCTTTGGCTTTTTTCATCTGTTTACGAGGCTCAAGGGCATAAATTGTTCTCATGTTATGAAGCCTGTCGGAAAGTTTGATAATGATCACCCTTATGTCTTGAACCATCGCCAACATCATTTTTCTAAAGCTTTCGGCTTGATTTTCTTTGATGCCCTCATCCTCAAGACGGTCAAGCTTGCTTACGCCATCAACCAGGGTAAAAATTTCCTCACCAAATTCTTCTCTTAATAAGCTCTCATCAATCTCTGTATCCTCATGAACATCATGGAGTAATCCAGCTGAAATGGCAGCAGCATCAAGATGAAGACTGCCTAGAATACTTGCAACGGCTACAGGGTGAATAATATATGGCTCTCCGGTTTTTCTTGATTGATGCTCATGAGCAATGCTTGAGTATGCATAGGCTTTGCTGATTATCTCGATGTCGGTTTCATCGAGATAGTCAAGTTCGGAAATAAGCTGTTTCAAAAGCTTAGGCGGCTTTTTTTGCAACATTTCATCAGCAGATTTTTTCAATGCTTCCATATCAATAATATAAACCAAGAAAAAAGAAAGTTATTAGAAGAATTTAGGCTGATGACCTAATACTTGAAGATCTTTATTTAATTGTTGGGGAAAGTCTTTAGAGCGGATTAACTTCTTCGGCTTCTGATTTGGCCAACTCTTCAGCCAGCTCTTTCTCAATATCGCTTTCAGTTTTGTGAAATTCAGGATTATCAAGATGACCTTCAGCAATCTCACGGAGCGCAAGCACTGTTGGCTTATCATTTTCTTCATCCTCAAGTAGGGTTTCAGCACCATTGGCGATTCTTCTGGCTCTTTGGGAAGCCAATTTGATAAGACTGAAAACTCCTTCAGTTTTCTCAATGCAATCTTCTACAGTTACTCTAGCCATATTAATCTCTATTTAGATGAGTGCGATAGGTTACTGAAACCAAAGGATAAGTCAATTTGTTTCAAAGAAACTTTTAAGAGATTCAGCAACTTTCTTTGATTGATTTATTTTATTGGCCTTACCCTCAATACAGAGAGCAATCTCTGTAACAACCTTGTCAAGCTGATCATTGACCAAAACATGATCAAACTTATTTGACTGTTCCAGGTCTAAAACCGCTTGATTGAAACGATATGCTATTTCTTGATCAGAGTCAGTGCCTCTATTTTTTAATCTGGCCAGCAGAACTTCCTTTGATGGTGGAATCAGAAAAATCATCACGCATGAAGGCATGCTGCTTTTGATTTGTAGCGCACCTTGCCAATCGATTTCTAAGATTACATTTACCCCTTTTTTTAGGTTTTCCGAAACGCTTTTTTTCTCTGTGCCATAAAAATTTCCGAAGACAGTTGCGTGCTCCAAAAAATCATCATTTTGAATCATGTTCGTAAAGGTTTTTTCGCATACAAAGAAATAATCAAGACCTTCTTTTTCATTTTCACGCATTTTTCTGGTTGTGAATGAAACCGATGCCTCCAAGTTGGTGCTTTGTTGCAGTAGTTTTTTTACGACTGTTGTTTTTCCAGTTCCAGATGGGGCGGATATGACAATTAATTTTCCAGTTATTTCTTTCAAGATGAGATTAAAAGGTAAAATGTTTTAAATAATTAACTTCATTCTACTAGGTGCAAAAAATCATGAAAAGAAAGATTGTTATAGCCACGATGAATGATCATAAAGCTTCAGAGATCAGAGCCCTTATAGGAGATCGTTATGATGTAATGACGCAGAGTTCATTCTCTATACCCTCTGTTCCAGAGACAGGAAAAACATTCGAAGAAAATGCGCTGATAAAAGCCGATGAGGTTTCACAAAAAACCGGTCTATTGACGCTTGCTGACGATTCTGGTTTAGAGGTTGATTTGCTTCAAGGCAATCCTGGTGTCTATTCAGCAAGGTATGCTGGTCCAAATGCAACTGATGCTGAAAACAACAAAAAGCTCTTGGCAGAATTAGAGGAATTTAAGGATGAAAAAATCTCTGCCAGGTTTCAATCGGTTATAGTCCTCATAGACCCAGTGGATGGTTCGAAAAATATCTTTCATGGCAGCTGGGAAGGTCGAATCATACTCAAGCCAAGAGGCAAAAATGGGTTTGGATACGACCCGCTTTTTTATATAGAGGATCTTGAGTCTACAGCAGGTGAACTTAACCAGGCCGAAAAAAACAAACTCAGCCACAGGGCAATTGCAATGAGGAAAGTTACTGATTATTTGACAAAAAAGACATTAGATACAGAATAAACCCTTTAAGATTAAGGATTTATTGAATCAAGAGTAAAATTAGGATGAGTCTAAATTATTCACAGACTGAAACTTTATTTATTAATCGCCTCTAATTAGAGTTTATTTCACAAACATTACACGAATACATCCTCATAAGTAATTGAAAAGTATGATAAATAGATTAATTGTATAAAAAATATACAATTTTTCTTCACGCAAGCCGCAGTTAGGTTTCATTAAATTTTTATTATTTATCCACAATCTTATCCACAGATTTTGTGGATAAAAAATAAGTGAATTTTTAAAATTATGCATTTCAAATAAGCTTGAAAAAACCATAGCCTATGGGTATGCTTGCGATCCCAATTTTATTTATGGGCATTTAATCTCAAGAAAGATTTAAGTTATTAAAAGAGCGACATGAAAAAAGAAATACATCCAGAATATTCTGTAATCAAAGTCACATGCTCATGTGGCAACTCCTTTGAAACCAAATCAACACTCGGTGAAGATTTGTCTATTGAAGTTTGTTCAGCTTGCCATCCATTCTATACAGGCCAACAAAAAATTGTCGATACCGCTGGTCGAGTTGATAAATTCAGAAAAAGATTTGGGATCAAGCAGTAAGGTCTACTCGCTCTATCAATCATGGCAGAAAAAGTTACACTTCAGAAAAATACACAAACTGTTGAGCTCGAAACCAAAGATGCTTCAGTCGGACCAAGTGTTATCGATTTAAAAAACCTTTATCACGACACAGGGTTCTTTACCTTTGATCCCTCATATTCAACCACTGCAAGCTGCGAAAGTTACATTACATATATTGATGGCGCCAAAGGAATTCTGGAATACAGGGGTTATCCAATAGAGCAACTTGCAGAACAAAGCACTTACCTAGAGGTCGCTTACTTGTTATTCAATGGTGAGTTACCAACGAGCAATATTGCTCTTGACGAGTTCAGATCAGATGTCAAACACAATATGACTCTACCAGAGAATATGGACCTGATTTTTTCTGGCTTTGGAAGAGATGCACACCCAATGGCGATGCTTACAACAGCAGTAGCAGCATTGTCTGGATCCTATCATGAGGGGATAAACGTCAGGGACAAAGAGCATCAAAAAGAATTCTTCTTTAATATACTTGGCAAGATGCCAATACTGGTTGCAAATGTTTTCAACCACAACCAAAAAGACGCGAATGTTGATTACGATGAGTCTTTGTCATATTCAGAAAATATTTTGAGATTATTCTTTGGATGGAAAGATGGCTATGAAATAGACCCAATTCTTTCAAAGGCACTTGATATTCTCTTGATATTGCATGCAGACCATGAGCAAAACTGCAGCACCTCTTCTGTTAGGTTAACAGGAAGTTCTGGCACAAATCCTTATGCAGCAATTGCAGCCGGAGTTGCAGCTTTATGGGGCCCTGCCCATGGAGGAGCGAACGAAGCTGTGGTTAGAATGTTTGATGAGATTGGGTCAAAAGACAATATTCCTCAATACATTGAGAAGGCGAAAGACAAAAATGATCCATTTAGGCTGATGGGATTTGGACATCGTGTTTATAAAAATTATGATCCTAGAGCAACAATAATTAGAAGTCAGTGCCATAAAGTTTTGGAATCGACCGGCAATGACTCTAATCCCATGTTCGAACTTGCGCTTGAGTTAGAAGAAATTGCCTTAAACGATGACTATTTTGTTCAGAGGAATCTCTATCCCAACGTCGATTTTTATTCTGGATTGATTTATCAGGCAATGGATATACCTAAGGAGATGTTTACTGCAATGTTTGCCTTGGCAAGAACTGTTGGTTGGGCAACACACTGGTGCGAGATGATGTCAAACCCTAAGCACAGAATAGGTCGTCCAAGACAGCTCTATCTAGGTGAAAAAAAGAGGGACTATGTCCCAATCAGTGATCGCTAGATTTCAGGTAAGGCGGTTTCGCCAAATCAAAAATAAAAAAATTTATTTTCATGGCTAATCAATCAGACAATATCATCCTCATTGGTCCAATGGGCTCTGGAAAGACATCTACAGGCAGAATTCTTGCAAAAGAAATGGGCTTTAATTTTATAGACACAGATGATGCGATAGTAGAAAGCACAGGCGTTTCTATAGCCTACATTTTTGATGTTGAGGGTGAGGCTGGCTTTAGAAAAAGAGAACATAAAGAACTGATGAAATTCTTAGACAATGACAATATGGTAATTGCAACTGGAGGAGGAATCATAACGCATGATAAAAGTAGAGTGATTCTTCAAGACCAGAAGAAAGTTGTATATCTGAAAACAAGCATTGAAAAACAAATTGAAAGGGCAACGGTTTCTGACAAGAGGCCGCTGTTAATTGACACAGACCCTGCATCTAAACTTCAGGAGTTAATGTTGACAAGAGAGCCTCTCTATGAAGAAATAAGCGATATCAAGATCGATACAAATGAGAGAAGACCAAGTGAAATTGCTCTTGAGATTATCGATAGATTGAGATGAGAACATTAAATGTAAATCTAGAAGACAGGAGCTATCCAATATACATTGGCAGCGATGTCAGTCTGGATAATAAGCTCTACTCAAAGCATATAAAAACAAAAAAAATTGCTTTGATCACAAACGAACAAATTGCAGATTTATACCTCTCAGAAATCACCCAAACGTTAAACGCATTTGATCTAAAAACACTCATCCTTCCAGAGGGAGAGACTGAAAAGAACTTAGAGACTGTTGGAAAAGCGGTTGAATTCCTATCTGAAAATGGAATCGATAGGGATTCATCAATCATTGCTTTCGGCGGAGGCGTGATTGGTGACATCACAGGCTTTGTGGCCTCATCTTATATGAGAGGCATAAAGTTCCTTCAGGTCCCAACTACACTGTTGGCCCAGGTTGACTCCTCCGTAGGGGGAAAGACAGGCGTGAATATAAGTACCGGAAAAAATCTGATTGGTGCTTTCTATCAACCGAGTGCTGTGATTGCAGACATAAGATATTTAAATACCCTTGAACCCAATCGTTTCTCAGAAGGTTTAGCAGAGGTTATAAAATATGGACTGATTCGTGATGAGGATTTCTTCGCATGGTTAGGCAACAACACCGACAGAATATTGGCTTTGGAGCCTGAAGTCATGGCCCATCTCATCGAGAGGTGTTGCCAAATTAAAGCTGAAATAGTCTCTGAAGATGAGAGAGAAGGATCAGTAAGGGCAATATTAAATTATGGCCATACTTTTGGTCATGCGATTGAGAGCCTTACCGATTACAGCGTCTATACTCATGGGGAAGCAGTTTCAATCGGCATGGTTATGGCAGCAAGCATGTCAGAAAGAATGGGAATGCTGTCTCAAGAAGATAAGAAAGACATAACCAGCCTCCTTGAATCTGTAAATTTACCGACCAAGAAGCCTGACCTGAACAGCAATGATTTTCTCGAAAGCATGAAGCGCGATAAAAAAGTCCAAGATGGTGAAATAAGGTTGATATTATTAGAGAGCATTGGGAAAGCCATCATCAGCAATGATTACCCCAATGAGATTTTGATGAAAACCATATCGGAATAAGAGATGAGCATAAAGAACAGCGACCGATTGATTTTTGCAGTGGATGTTCCTGAAGTGGAGCAAGCCAAAGATTTGGTTACCCAATTGGGCTCAAGTGTCGATTTTTTCAAAATTGGCATGGAATTGATGATGACCGGCGATTACTTTGAGCTGCTTGACTGGCTTGTGGAGAGAGACAAAAAGGTCTTTGTTGATTTAAAACTGTTTGATGTGCCAGCAACTGTTTCAAAAGCCATCAAAAGGTTAAGCAAAAGAGGCGCCTACTTTACAACAATCCATGGCAATCAAAGCATGATGGAGGCTGCCGCGTCGGAAAAGGGCGATTTAAAGGTATTGGCTGTGACAGCATTAACAAGTTTAGACCGAGGGGATTTGGATGACCTAGGGTTTGATTGTGCTGTCGAAGATTTGGTTATTTCAAGGGCCAGGAGGGCTTATGAGTCTGGCGTAGATGGAATCGTGGCTTCTGGCCTTGAATTACCAAGCATCAGGAAAGCTCTAGAAGATAAGATTTTAATTGTTACACCTGGAATCCGACCCGTGGAGAATCGACAAACAGATGATCAAAAAAGAGTAGTCACCGTTGAGCGAGCATTCCAGGATGGCGCAGACTATATAGTTGTTGGCCGACCAATTCAAAATGCAGATAACCCCAGAAAGGCTGCAGAGCTGATTCAGGAGAGCATTTCTAACTCCTTATAGAGCAATCTAAGCTAGTTTTGTTTCTCTATAATTTGATCGATTGAGGATTCGAACCTGACCAATCTTTTTTGAAACTTACCCCTTTGTTTTTCGCTAAATGAGGCAATAATTTCCGCTGTAATCTTATTGATCATTATCCTTGTTTTTGGATCTTCAGAGTCGAGCGAATTTATATGACTGATGAATCTTTCTTCGAAGTTTTCGTTTTGTCTTAACTCCAATATGGCTATGAATTGTTGGTTCCATTGTATTCGCTCACTGATTAACTGCTCCCTTTTGTCTTCTATGCCTGAAGAGAGAGTCTGTATCGTATTTATTTGCTCATTACTCAATTTGACACCCATGAATCTAAAAAACCGCTTGAAACTTTTTATCAAAGAACCCTGTAAATCGTCTTCGTCATTTTCTAGTTCCAATTTCCTTTCTTTCATCAGATCATCAAAATATGTTGCCATTTCTTCAACCTGTTTATTTGTAATGGTTTTACAAAACTCAACTATCTGTGGAAGAAAGAACTCTCTAGTATTGTTTGCAAGTATCATGCCTTGTTGATAAATATCATCAATGTCATCTACAGTTGTTGCGTTGTCTAGAGACCTAAACTGTGCAATGAGTTTTTTATATTTTGGTAACTCATTTTTAATATTCCAATACTTAAATTCCAATGTAGCTTGCCGAACGTATTTCTCTTGGTCATTTGTGAAACTTGCGTACTCTAAAAACTGATTGGCAATGAGCTGATCAATTCTCTCATACCACAAACCTCCCACAACAGAGCAAGCAGGCAAGGTAAGAAAAACCAAAATAACGATTATTTTTTTATAGCCTTTTCCAATCATATTTTTGACCAATGCAAGCTTAATTATTTTTCCAAGTATTTATTAAGGCGTTCCCAGATAATATTCTCAATTTGTTGATGCCCAGAGACATTGGGGTGTATCCCATCACTTTGCATCATGCCCTCATTAACCATAGTCTTTAAGCTTCCTTGGATCAGGTCAAGGCCGTATTCTTTTGCTAAATCGGAAAAAATATCTTCAAATCCTTTCGTATAAAGAGCTCCGTAATTGGGCGGTAGCTGAACACCAATTAGAAGAACAGTAATGCCATTGCTTTGTGCTGAGCTGATCATGTCTCTAAGGTTTTTCTTAATGGCTTTTAGCGAGGTGCCTCTTAATCCATCATTGCCACCAAGCTCTAATATTAAAATCTCAGGAGAGTATTTTTTTAGTAAGCGAGGAAGTCGTGAAATGCCTCCCGAGGTTGTATCTCCACTGACACCTGCGTTAATCACTCTATAAGAAGCCCCCATTTTATTGATTCTTAATTGAAGCAGTGATGGCCATGCTTGATCATAATTTACTCCTAGACCAGCACTGAGGCTGTCACCCAAAATTAGAATATTCTTATCTTTTGGCTCATTTGCATTGGCTGTTGTCGCCATCATCGGTAAAATGATCAGCCATAATAAAAGGTTCCTAATGAATAAAACCATATTAGAAGTTTCCAATGTTACAAAAAAAGTTACCAGCCCTGAGGGTGAACTAACCATTGTAAATGATATCAGTCTTTCCTTAGAGGAGGGTGTTTTTGCATCCATTTTGGGACCATCTGGATCTGGGAAGACCACACTCCTTGCAATCATGGCAGGCCTTGATTTGCCAAGCAGTGGCTCCGTGAAACTTCTTGATAAAGAAATCACAAGCTTAAATGAGGATAAGAGGGCACAGATTAGAAGCAAGGATGTCGGTTTTGTTTTCCAATCTTTTCATTTACTGCCTCGATTATCAGCCCTTGATAATGTCATGATGCCACTCGAGATACTCGGCGCGAAAGATGCAAAGGAGAGAGCGCTAAAAGCTTTGGATGAAGTGGGTTTATCCAAAAGAACAGGGCATGTTCCTCATCAATTATCTGGTGGAGAAAAGCAACGCGTCGCAATTGCGAGGGCTATGGTTAAAGCGCCCAGTATATTATTTGCGGATGAGCCTACTGGAAATTTGGATCAATCAAGCACGGATAATATTCTTGAACTATTGCTGGGAATCAATCAACAAACAAAGACAACCTTGGTTGTCGTAACACATGATCAGCAGTTAGCAGCACGATCGGATATGGTCTTCGAGCTACAAGAAGGGAAATTAAAATGCTGAATGGCATTCTCTTTGGGCTAAAAAAGTTTTTTTCAGAAATAGGATCAGGAGACATGGTCATCCTATTTTCTTCACTGATTCTTTCTGTAACCGCAATATCAGGTGTGGGATTTTTAAGTGATCGCTTTCAACGATCTATTCAGCAACAAGCCTCAATTGTGCTTGGTGCCGAGATGGTGTTTAGGTCTGGAGCACCAATCGAAGATCGGTACATTCAAACAGCAGAATTAAAGGAAATAAAGACTGCAGAAACCACCTCATTCTTAACCATGGCGCTGACAGATGAGGACAATATACTTGCATCAATCAAAGCAGTTTCAAGCGCTTACCCTTTGGTAGGTAACTTACAGGTTATCCCTCAAGGCCGGAGCAATATAAATCTTGATTTAAAACAACCAGCAGCCTCCACTGTTTGGGTAGAGGAAAAAATATTGGAGGCGCTGAATACAAAACCAGGCGAATTGATCACACTTGGCAACAAATCATTCAAGATAACCGGAACACTCATTGATTTTCCCGATCGAAGCACTGGATTCTTATCTTTTTCTCCCACCATTATCGTCAATGATGCTGACCTAGATGAAATGGGCGTTATACAAGCAGGCAGCAGAGTGGTTTATCGACAGCTTTATTCTGGAGAATCGAGTGAGCTCGAATCTTTCTTAGAAGAGGTGGAAGGAGATTTGAACGAAGTTCGTGTACAAAAAGTTTCAGACATTGAGGGACAGCTTGGCAATTCAGTAAATGAATCATCTCAATTTGCAAATCTTGCAGCATTGTTCACGATCTTAATCACCTTGGTGTCTTCTATGATAGCTGCAAGACGATATGCCAAAAGACATCTTATGAATACAACGCTCATGAAAGTATTCGGCGCCTCAAAGAAATTCATATTGTGGTCACAAATCAGTCAACTAGCGATGCTGATTTTAATGGCAACACTTATCGGCTGTACGTTGGGATATTCAGTGCAAGCACTTCTGGAAAGTATTTTGAGCCCAGTCATAAACAGAGAACTACCACCACCAACTGCAAAACCACTCTTATTGGGTTTTTTGACAGCCTGCTGCATCGTGATTGCAGCATGTGGGCCTTATTTAAGGGTTTTGGGATTGGTTGAGCCAATTCAACTTTTAAGAAAAGATGATACACAAGGTTCTAAATCAGAGGCATCCATTTATTTGTTTTCTTTCTTAATATTCAGCTTATTTCTTCTATTTCTCTTCAACGATCTTAGCTTAGTGGCAAGCATTCTCTTTGCACTTCTTGGCCTTGTAATTTTACTTGCAGGAATAGGCTACTTATTAATTTTCTCGACTAAACTATCATCCGTTTTCGGTGGTTATGGATGGTTAATGGGCCTTAGAAATCTTTCAAAAAGAGCTTCTGAGAATCTATTGCAAGTCATTGTATTTGGCGTCTCCCTGACATTTCTAATTGTTCTTGCAGAAACACGCTCTGATTTGGTGAATACTTGGCGTTCCAGCTTAGACCAAGACACGCCAAACTATTTCTTTTTCAATATTCAAGATTACCAGCTGAATGATGTAAAAAGTTTTTTTGATAATGAGATGGAAGCAACAACTCAATTTACACCATTGATTCGAGGAAGACTGATTGGCGCTTCGTCAGCAGATGGCACTCTCTTAGATGTCGGAGGGATGATGCAAAGAGAATCAAATCTCACTTGGTTCAATGAACTTCCAGAAAACAATTCAATTACAGAGGGTTCCTGGTGGGCAGATGAAGATGCGGATGATTCTTTTATTTCTGTAGATGCGCAAGCGGCAAAATCAATGGGGCTATCAATTGGGGATCAGCTTGAGTTCAATGTGGCCGGCGAAAATTTCACAGTTGAGGTTAAAAATCTTAGAGAGATTAAATGGGAAAGCTTCTCGCCAAACTTCTTTTTTGTGCTCTCACCTGCTATCGCAAGCGAGCTTCCTCAGTCATATATCACAAGCTTGAAGGTCGATAATAATTCAGAGGCAGTTGATATTTTTATAGAGCGCTTTCCAACAATCACAAGCGTAGATCTAGAAGCAGCGCTTGATCAGATTCGCGTGGTCTTAGACACGGCATCAACAGCTGTTCAGTATATTTTTCTGCTTTCTCTCTTGGCAGGAGTGCTGACCTTAATTGCTTCAATTTTTTCAACGGTAGAGGAGCGGAACAAAGAAAATGCTGTCATGAAAGCAATGGGAGCCAAACAAAGAGATATTCTTCAAATTGCATTGGCAGAATTTGGAGCATTGGGCTTGGTTGCATCGATTACATCTCTTTTTGTCGCAATAGGGTTTTCTGCATATGTGTCTATACAGATTTTTGAAACAAGCTATACACCCAATGCCACAATCATTGGATCAGGTTTAATAACAGGCTTTGTTCTCATCCTCCTTACAGGGATGTTTGTCGTTTATAGAGCCCTGTCTGTTCCAGCTGTTAAAACTCTGAGAAGTTAAGCGCTAAATCAGAGCAAGACCCATTAAAATCAGACATACAATAGAGCCCAGCCATACCACTGTGCGGATGTATAAGATTCCGGCTGCGTAGACCAAGAGATAAAGGAACCTGAGAAAAACCCAAGTCATCGCATACATTGTGTTATCCACATTTGTAATGATTGAAAGGATTGCGAGCGTGAGAAATGCAGGCAAGCTTTCTTGCAGGTTTGATGAGGCCCTAAGAATTCTTGCGGAGACCGAAGCTGGATCAATTGTTATCTCACTATCTCTATTCGACAATAGGTAAGACATGCTTTTAAAATTGATTACCAATGCACCAGTCATTGGAATGATCCAAATTTGAAGCAGCGCCAATGTAAGCGCCATGATTATTATTGTGACCATTTTTTACTCTCCTCTCTTATGTTCTGTTTGGTAATTGCAGTTTTGAAATTTTTATATTTGGATTTTTTATGCCCCAGACCCAAGGACCTCAAGCATTCTGAATATAATTTCAACGGTGCGAATAAATAGTTCCATGGCTACTTCAATAGCATTTGCCCATGAGCCTTCATATTCATTTAAGCCAAGTGGAATTATGAGACTGCCTTGATATGTAAGCAACAATGGAAACCAAACCATTCCATACCAGGCCATTATTTTTCTCACCTTCGGGCTAACATTCCATGGTGTGCCAATGGCAATGCCCCAAAATAACAAGCTCTGTAAGTGATAGATCAGCAAGGGCAAGAAAAATAGCGGTAATAACAATCCCAGAATTTCCATATAGATGCTTCCTGATAATAATATGCCAGTAGAAACACTGAGGAATGAACCCATTATTGTCAGCACAAAGATTTTCAAAACATCGTTTTCATTGAGCTCTAAAATAAATAAGGAAAAAATTGGTGAAATCCAAAGCCCGGTTGCAAGCATAAGGCTGAATGGAATAAATGTTGGAAGTTGGTAGCCGGCAGCCCTTTCCCATGAGAGCGACATCATGGTAAATATAATGAAAAGAAAAAACATGCCAAAGCAAAAACCATAAGCTTCATAAATTCTCTCATAACCTTCTGTGCCTTCATTATCTGAATCAATGGGCACAAGATCTAACCGCCCTTTTTCGTCATAGGTTTCTTTAAACTCAATGAAAAAAAACATCTCACCTCTTTTGGCAGATATTCGACATCGCTGAATGAATGCGACAACGCTTGAAATCAAAAGCATCAAAATAAAGCCATAGAAAAATAAAACCTTAAAAGTAAAACTGGTTTCCACTAGAGCGCTTTTGGTTTTACAACATTGATTGGTTTCCCTCTCTGAAATGCCTCAACATTATCAGCAATTCGATCAAGGGCCCTTTGTCTTGACTCTCTTGCAGCCCAAGCAATATGAGGTGTGATGATCAAGTTTTTATAATTTTTTTTCATCAAAGGATGATCTGAGTCAGGTGGTTCTTGATCAAGTACATCAATGGCTGCTCCCGCAATTGATTTGTTTTCAATGGCTTTGATGAGAGCCTGATCATTGACTAAGCCACCTCTTGCTGTGTTGATCAGAATTGCAGATGACTTCATTTTTTCAAATGCATCGTCATTAAAAATACCATCGGTCTCTTCTGTCAGCGGACAGTGAAGACTGACCACATCTGATTCACGAAGCAG
>LUMG01000264.1_pt1 | contig 13924 bp, 11 predicted proteins | sample 729691 | NCBI WGS metagenome assembly LUMG01 (sample SAMN03860269, study PRJNA289734) | marine metagenome | biome: seawater column; feature: ocean; material: water; isolation source: Red Sea water column Station 34 - depth 50m | place: Saudi Arabia: Red Sea | collected 2011-10-15 | depth 50 m
TCAGGAATATTGGCAGATTTTATTAATGAATGAATGTGGTTTTTCAATCAAGATTAGGGAAGCTTAAATAAGTCCTCAACTTTGCATCCAAGTGTTTTTGCAATCTTTAGGGCAAGAACGGTTGAGGGCACATAGATCCCATTCTCAATCGCATTAATACTCTTTCTAGATACTTCAGCACTATCTGATAACTCTTGTTGTGTTAGACCAGCAGATCGCCTCAATTCCTCAAGATTATTGAGCAGCTTTTTATGATTCTTACCCAATTTTATCTCTTTTCAAATTCTTCAATGATCCTATCCAGATCCTCTGCCTCATTTGCCTTCATGAATGATGAAATGGCAAAGCAAATACCAAATGCCAATAAGAAACTAAAAACAAAATTCATTTGAAAAAAATGTAAGGGCAGAAAAATTAAAAAGAATGTAATAACACCTATGCCATCTGCAAATTCTTCTCTATTTTTTATAAAAAAATTATTCATTATTTTCTTTCCTCGAAGTCTTCGACCGCCTCAGTAATCTCCTCGCTTTCTCTAGGATAGAGGTAACCCGCAATTATTTGACCAGCTCCAATAGCGACAACCAAGGCTCCAACGCCTATTAAGATGTCTCCAAGAAAGAAAATACCAAAAAGAATTAAACCGATGCCGACAAATAAAGTCACTACACCAGTTCTTCTGTAATCTATGGGTTTTTGTGGCTTATCACCTGAGTTTAATGTTCTGATTAATTCTTTAATTTCTTCTGGATCATCAATTTGTTTCGCCATCTCAAGTATGGTTTCATTCTTATTTTTATCGGATAGATACAACCAAACAAATACGCTTAGAGGGATTATTATCCCTGTAAGCACTCCTAAAACAGGTACTACTTCTCCCATCATTTGCTCCTATTATTTTCAAAGCTCTCAACAGCTTTGTTCACTATTTCAACCTCATTCATTTGCCTGTAACCAAGGCACAAACAAATTAGACCCACCCCTAGAATAATTAATCCTGTACCCTTGAATAACAACCCCAATGGATCATACAAAACAATACCTAGAAGACTTATTAGTAGTCCTGAGTACATCATTAAATTTCTTCTTTTAATCATGATTTCTTCCTATATTAGAATTTTATTTAAAATGTAACGCAAACTTACCATCATTATGATGGGAAGTAAAGGTTACATATGATATTTTTTTGTCTTAGAAATCTCTGCTTAGATAAAGCCTGATTTGTCTTGGTTCAAATATGTGGTAGTGGATATCCTCATAGCCACCCAGAGGCTCTCCTGCCAAGCGAGATGCATAGAAATAATCCACATCATGATCGCTAGAATCAAAGATATTTAGAATGTCTAATTGAACCTGCCAGTCATCCATCGACCAGCCAAGCGCGAGATTCGCATAGGTCGAACCATCTGATTTAATGGTTCCATCTTCAACCAGTGGGACTTCTCCAAAATATCTAAAGCTAAGCGATCCAAAAAATCCATTTGGATATTCAGCAGATAAGATACCTGATGCCACATTCTTCAGTGAGCCAGGCACGCTTCTGTTCTCAAGATCCTGATCATTAAATTTTGCATTTGAATAGGCGAAGTCAGCTTCCAGAGACCATATTTCATTGATTGACCACAAGTTATTGAACTCAATTCCCCAGCGTTTACTTGGCCTGTTTGCCTCGGTGGTGCCAGCATCACCAACAAATAATAATTCTGAATCAAGTTCTAGACTCCAAACAGCAAGTGACGTGTTGAGTTGTTCATTAATGAGTGCCTTGATTCCCCATTCGAATCCAGTTGATTTAACAAGCGGATCTGCAGGTGATGATTTCTCTCCTGTTATTGGATCTCTAAAGGTAATGACACCTCTGGCATCATTTGAATGAAAACCATTTCCAAAACTAAAGTACATTTCATTATTGTCAGAAAATGCATAAGCAATGCTCGCTTTAGGACTCAGGATAAAATCTGAATCATCATCCGCTTGATCATAATCTTTTGATTTGACTTTAAACTTGTAAGCATCGGCTCTCAGTCCCAATACAGCTCTCCAGTTTGTTTTTAGATCAAAAGACATTTCATAAAATGAACTGATGCTGGATTCATCCACCTGATCTTCTCTGATTGGCCCTGTGATCTCTCGATCCCTTGATCGATATAGTCCCACTTCATCAATTGAATCATGGCGAAAATCCATGCCAAAACGATGTTCTGTAAAGGATTCTGAATCGCCAATCCAGAGATTTTCATAGCTTCCACCAAAGATGGTTCTTTCATCTTTTTGTTTAAACTGATCACCACCAACTGGATCATCCAGAAAATAGGTGAAGTTGGACCAGAGATCCAGTTCATAATCTATGATGTATGATCTCCACACGACTTGATTTGTTTTATGATCATGGTTGTACTCACTCGAAAGACTCATCCTCCGAGTCGATCCACCCAAGGTTTTATCCAATGAGCCAAAATCATCAATGAGCCCCCCGCTGATTGCTCTGCTTGGTATCTGGTCAGCAGAGTTCCATTCATTGTCATAGATCATCGCTGTAATCGATCTATCACCGAGTTCATTATTGCGAGCAAATTTGAAAAAACCATTGACCTTATTCACATCTTCATCGATATCATTCCATGGGCCATCGTAGCCTTGTAACTCCAGAGCGCCTGTGATCACTTCAGACTCTCTCTCTGTGCTCCCCATTGCCAGTACTCGATTGAATCCATTTTCACCGAATCCGACTTTGATAGACTGATTATCCAATTCATCAATGGTTTGAATGTGAACACCACCAGCCGATGAAAAATCTCCAATTTCAGAGTGATAGGGGCCTTTAACGAAAGACATTTCTTCGATGATCTCAGGTATTAAAAAGTTGATATCTGTATATCCTTGCCCATGTCCATGGCTTCTCATATTCACTGGCATCCCATCAATCCAAGTTGCAAAGTCTGTTCCATGATCAAGATTAAAGCCTCTGAGATAGAGTTGATTGGATTTACCAGACCCACTGTGTTTTATAAATATCAACTTGCCCGATCACTCCTTCTGAGGCGCTTCTAGCCTCACCAACTAGAACTTTCTTTCGTCCAGTAACAGTGATTTCTTCAAGTGTCTCATCGACATGAGAAGATGCGATTTCAGAAGTGATCAATATAAAAAATGTGAGGAGTGCAAAATAATAATTATTCAATTATGGTTCCTTTCTTTAAAAAGATTTTTGATTCGTATTACTTAAGTTCCCCATTCTTGGGAATGCATTATATTCAAAGAAATGATTCTGTCTATATTGAAAATAGATAAGTGATCAGTTATCTGATTGAGCGCAGATTAATTCAGTAAAGAAATTGTGTCAGCGCGCCATGTTTCAGTTGTTTTAATCTGGTTAAAGCAGTAAATATGATAGCCAGCAAGATTGCTTGTATCGGTGTCATTTTGCTCTGTGATATCTCTCAGTAAATCATTTGGATTATAAATGCTGGATTTCATCAGCTCGGTTGCAACTTGTGATTTCTTTCGTAAGAAACGCAATGAATCTCCAACACCTATCCGAAGAGAGGTTTTTAGAAGTCGACCTCGCTCAATTACACCAGGCAGACCAACCCAAACAGGAAGCTCTATACCTTTCCTGTGAATCTGAGTCATCCAATCATTCAAAATGTCTGCATCAAAACACATTTGAGTGACGATAAAGTCTGCAAAATCTTTTTTTTCTTGAAGCGCCTCCATGAGCACTTCATCGCTCACATCTGGATGGCCTTCGGGGTGTGCAGCCATACCAATTTTAGACAAATTATGCCCAAGCTTCTTCAGAGCTTTGAGAAGATCTGAGGCATTCTTGAAATCACCCATTGGTTCCGGTCTGTCTCCACCCGGAACAAAAATGCTCTCAATGCCGAGCTCATCGAGTTTTTTTATGATTGCTCCAAGGTGTTTTTCGCCACTCACACATTTCGATGCAATATGTGGTGTGACTTTAAAACCCTTTCCAATTAGTTTTTCACTGAGATCCAAGGTTTCATCCACACCTTTTGTGGGCGAGCAGGTCACTGCGATATACATGTCAGAGGGCAGTGCATCTACTTTGTCTTCTATACCTGGAACTGGAATGATTTCCATATAGGATTTTTCAAGGTCTTCCTTAATTCGTTTAGCAGTGGCGTCTGATATTTCTTTCATGTTTTTAACTATTCGGATTCATCAAAATCAGATTTTGATCAGTTAAATTAGGCAGAGCTTTGTTGACGTTCTGTGACCATTGCAACTGCAACAGCTGCAGCTTCAGCTGAATCTCTGCAGTATCGATCTGCACCTACAGCTTCACCAAATTCTTCATTCAATGGGGCACCTCCGACAAGAACAATATAATCGTCTCTAATGCCCTTATTTTTCATTTCATCGATCACCACTTTCATATAAGGCATTGTTGTGGTCAGAAGGGCAGACATTCCCAATATATCTGGCTTGTGTTTTTCCAGCGCCTCAAAATAATCCTCAACAGAGTTATTGATGCCAATATCGACGACTTCAAAACCTGCTCCTTCGCACATCATGCCAACTAAATTTTTTCCAATGTCATGAATGTCACCTTTAACTGTCCCAATCACCATCGAGCCAACAGGTTTTGCACCGGTTTCAGCCAATAGAGGTTTAAGTATTTCCATCCCCCCTTTCATTGCATTTGCAGCCAATAAGACCTCGGGTACAAAAAGGATTCCATCTCTAAAATCAATACCAACAATGGTCATTCCAGCCACAAGCGCCTCATTGAGAACCTTTTCAGCAGACCAACCACGAGACAGCAAGATGTTCGTGCCTTCCTCTATTTCTTCCTTCAGACCATCATACAAGTCATCGTGCATTTGCTCGACGAGCTCATCATCAGATAAGTCGGCTAAGATAATATCTTCTTCATTTTCTATGTATGAGTCACTCATAAATTAATTTCATTAATTTGTTTTGATAATTTTCTAATTTTTACTGAATTGAATCAATAATCCCTGTCTTCAAATTCAGATTTTCTCTTAGCTATAAACTCAAGTAAAGCTTCATCTATTGCAGGATCCAAATCTGGGGCTTCATATTCGTTCAGCATCTCTTTCCATTTTGAATTTGCTCGCATTGCAGCATCTAAACTGCCTTCTTCTTCCCATTGCTCAAAGCTATTGTTGTCGGCAATTTCAGAACGATAAAAAGCGGATTCAAAATTAGCTTGAGTATGAGCTGCACCGAGGAAGTGTCCACCTGGGCCAATTTCTCTGAATGCATCCATTGCCAAAGAATTTTCAGATAACTCAACTCCATCAAGAAGTACAGCGACCATTCCCGCTTGATCAGCATCCATGATGAATTTTTCATATCCCATGGCAAGACCGCCTTCTAGCCATCCAGCTGTATGCAACATAAAATTAACGCCAGCTAATGCAGATGCTTGCAATGTATTTGCTGATTCATAAGCAGCTTGAGCATCTGGAATTTTTGATGCACACAAACCGCCACCACTTCGAAAGGGTACCCCCAATCTTCTGGCCAATGCGCCCACAATTGTCATAACATGACTGGGTTCTGGGGTGCCAAATGTTGGCGCACCAGATTGCATAGAGACTGCGCTTGCAAACGTTCCAAAAATAACGGGCGCTCCTGGTTTGACTAGCTGAATATATGCCATTCCAGCAAGCGCTTCAGCAAGAATTTGTGTCACTGTCCCAGCTATGGTCACTGGAGACATTGCCCCGGCCAAGATAAAAGGTGAAATCATCGTTGCTTGATTGCTTTCTGCATAGACTGTGGCAGCACCGAGCATCGTATCATCAAATGTCAGTGGTGAATTGGCATTGATCAGGCTTGTCAGAACGGTATTTTCCTCAACAAATGTTTCACCAAAAACAAGCTTCGCCATTGCGACTGTATCTTCAGCTCTCTCAGGATGTGTGACAGAGCCCATAAAAGGCTTATCACTGTATTTGATATGGCTGTAGATCATATCAAAGTGGCGTTTATTGACAGGCACATCAACCGGCTCACATATGGTTCCACCTGAATGATGAAGATTTGGACTCATGTAGGCCAATTTCACGAAATTCTGAAAATCTTCAAGCGTTGCGTATCTTCGACCTTTGTCTAGATCTCTTACGAATGGTGGCCCATAAGCCGGAACAAGTACTGTATTTCGACCGCCAATGACCACATTATTTTTTGGATTTCTCGCATGTTGAGTGTATTCACTTGGAGCATTGGATTGAATGAGCTCTCGACACAATCCTTGTGGAAAGCGAACTCTCTCGCCATCGATATCCGCACCGGCATTCTTGAATAAATCAAGTGCTCTAGGAAAATCACGGAACTCAATTCCAATCTCCTCAAGAAGAATGTCGGCATTTTTTTCTATTGATGCAAGACCTTCTTCATCTAAGATCTCAAAATATGGGATTTTACGCTCTATATAAGGACGATAACTTACCGAGCCTTGTTCTCTGGCAGCAACTTTTCTTCTTCTTCCTCCACCCTGTCTTCTGCGTTTTCTTTCAGGCATAAATTTACCTCACCCCAATCAAGTTATGATCGAACCTTCTCATTTTTTGGATCATAGAGACAACCCTTTCCAACGATCTCAACGGTCATGGGATAGATTCCATCACCATCTTCATTGAAATATTCCAGTGAAAGTTGTTTACCTGCAATGGCAATATTTTTTGGCAAATATCCCATGACAACATGTTTCTTTATTGATGGGCAGTAAGACATACTCGTGGTGTAGGATCTCCTGCCTTTACTATCTATGGGCACTTCACCTGTATCTGGATCAATGATTGGTGAGATACCGACTGGATATCTAGTTCCGTTGCCTGAGACATCGAGATTGTCCAATGTCATGGTACATAAAATTGCAGAAGGCTCTTCTTCTCTATGAATCAGGTGTGCTTCCTTTCCATGAAAGTTTGCTTCTTTAACTTTAGGCCTATGAACAGCTGATTCACAAGCATTGTATTCAGTCAATAAGTCTGCCCCTTGAAGCCTAAAGCTCTTCTCCAGTCTTCGGCTATTTGCATAAGTTTCAATACCCACTGGAACAACTCCAACCTCAAGCAATGAATCATATAGAGCAAGACCATCCTCAGTGTCATTGTCTAGATAAATCTCCCAGCCACTCTCTCCAACATAAGAAATTCGTGCGGCCCAAACATCAATTGACTTCCCACCAGTTAGATTGAGAGTGAGATGTTTTGCTGCAACAAAAGGAAAATTCTCAATACTGATTTCATTTGGATCTATAAAATGACCCAATGCATCTTTAGCCTTAGGTCCCCATAATCCTAGAGTTGCCATATCATGTGTGCGAATTTTCATGTCAGCATTAAAACCCATATCATCTCTGTAATTACGCATTGTGACCCAGTCACGGTTTCCATCAGCACCACCAGTGACAACTCGATATCGGTCTGATCCTAAACGAGAAATGGTTAGGTCTGCATGTACACCACCATCTTCATCCAAGAAATTGGTGTAAATAATTTTATCTTCAGGTGTATCGCCACCCACTTTTGCAACCGAAAGATCTTCCAGCATCCGCTCTGCATCAGGACCCTCGACATCAACGATGGCAAAATGAGATAGATTGATCATCCCAGCAGAATCGCTCATGGCTAAATGTTCGGCATTGGCAATTTCATATGGAACATGTCTTCTGTCCCATTCGTTTTCTCTCACGGGGACTTCTTGTATGTAGTGATCCAGTTTTTCACGATTACTCTCATAGGCGAATGCCCGTTCCCATCCTCCAATCTCATTCTCAAAGTGACCACCCAGTTCCTTTTCTCTTGCATAAAAAGGACTGACGTATAACTCACGACTGCTGATATAAGGTTCTTTTGGATGGACGGGTGGAGTATATATTGTTTGAGCGTTTTCAAATGATCTAGATTTCACAAAAGCTTTTTCCTTTTGTGCAGGATAAAATCTCGCGATATCAAAGGAGTGGATATCCATCTGTGTTTTGCCATTGGCCATCCATTCAGCACATAATCTGGCACATCCAGGCCCATCTTTTACCCAAACTGCTTCACATAGCCAAAAGCCCCTGACTTCTGGACTCTCACCGATCAAAGACCCACCATCTGGAGTAACAGATAACAAACCATTAAAGGAGCTCCTTTCATCCCAGCCTAATTCAGTGAGTATCGGCGTGGTTTCAAATGCTTTTTCTAATGGTTCTGCAACCTCCTCAAGATCCAAATACCTCATGGAGTCAGACATCATGGTTTTATCTGGATTACCAATATCCTCGGCATCGACCAATCTCGGATTTTTGTCTTCATAAAAGCCCCACTCGAGCATGCCGCCGTGGAGTTTACCAGTATCTCTTACATAAGCAGAGTTACCTTGGTCTCGCATAAGCGGATAAACGAGAAAATCTTCTGCTTCCTGTGCTTCTGGAAGTGGACCGAAGAATAATAACGGATGTTCGACAGGCATCAGTGGGATTGGAACACCTGCCATCTCTCCAACCAATGGACCCCAGATGCCAGATGCAATGACAACTTTGTTTGTCTTGATTGTTCCTTTATCTGTTTTTACAGCGGTGATACGACCATTTTCAATCTCAAATCCTGTAGCTGGTGTGTCAGCATATGTTTTAAGTGCACCTTTTTCTTTTGCATGCTCAACTGCAAAACGAACAACATCTTGTGATCGAGGTGTTACGAGACCCGCATCTGGATCCCACATTGCTCCACGAATTGATTCTTCGTCTAGTAAAGGAAATTTTTCTTTGGCTTCAGCAGCAGAAATCAGTCTGACATTGGTACCAAATGCTTTACCTGAAGCGACTTTTCTTTTTAGTTCCTCCCAAAGAACATCATCGTCTTTCCGACATATTTCTAGGCCACCTTTCTTTAAAAAGAATCCATTGTCATCATAGAAATTTCGACTGAAGACAGTTGACCAATTACCAAGTTTGTCGTGAGTTGTGTTGTAGACAAAATCTGAAGCATGAGCAGTTGAACCCATATCAGATGGAATCACACTTGATTTTTCTAGCCCTACAATATTCTTTTGACCTAACTCTGTAAGCCAGTATGCAAGCATCGACCCAACGATACCACCAACGCCAACAATGACGACTTCTGCATCAGTTGGAAATTTAGAGGCCATTGGTGTTAAATTTATTAAATTCTTTGGTCATCACAAGGATCATCTGACCACTAAAATTTATTGGAATCAATCTTTTTTAATTCGATTCAATCTTTAATTTTTCATACAAGTTTCTGGCAGCAATACATGCAATTAATGCAAAGGGTAGACCGGTTGCAATAACCGATGTTTGAAGAGCCGATAAACCACCACCAGACAAGAGAATAATGGCGATTATTCCTAGCATGAGGGCCCAAACTATCCTTGAAAATAATTCAGGCGCATCTTCTCTAGAATCGAGTTCATTTGATGAGGTCATCATGGCAGTTACCAATGCTCCAGAATCAGAGGAGGTTACAAAAAACGTCACAATACTGATTAAAGAAACAACCATTAGGATTTTTGCGCCAGGGTATTGCCCTAAGAAGACGAAAAGTGACGCTGAGATATCTTCACTGATTATAGTTGCCAGTGATCCAGCTGATGTAAATTCCTGATATATTGCTGCATTTCCAAAAACACTTAACCAGAAGAAAACAATCAATGAGGGCAGTAAAACAACACCGAGGATAAACTCTTTAATTGTTCTTCCATAGGAGATTCTAGCAATAAAAAGCCCCACAAAAGGTGACCATGCAAACCACCAACAATAATAAAAGATTGTCCATGCATTTTGCCACTCAGTGTCACTATATGCGTTTACGTTGGAAGAAAGGCTGACAAAATTTTGAAGATAGGTACCAATATTCTCCACAAACCCATCGAGAATAAAACCCGTAGGCCCAGATAAAAAGATCGTGATCAAAAAGAAACCGCACAAAATCATGTTGAATTGTGAAAGTCTTTTTATTCCTACTTTTAAACCCAAAATCACACTGATGAGGCCTAAAATAGTAATGAAGATAATGATCCAGAATGTACCCATGAGTGTCGAGTTTGCAATACCAACATACTCAAGCCCTGTGCTGACTTGAGTCGCTCCCAAACCCAACGATGTGGCAATACCAAAGACCGTTGCAAGAATTGCAAAAACATCGACGATCACTCGACTCCATGAGCTTTGCAGGCCGACATCTAGGAAGAACGAACTGACCCTAAAAGGCCTTCCTAGATTGAATGCAAAATAAGCAAAACACAAGCCCACAACACCATAAATAGACCAAGCATGGAACCCCCAATGAAGATAAGTCAGATTCATTGATAATGTGGCTCGCTCATTGAAGGAGGCTCCATCTTCAAATAGCGCTGTTGAGTTAAGGTGAAGAATGGGTTCTGCTACTGAGTAAAATATTACTCCAATACCCAGTCCTGCACTAAAAAGCATCGCGATCCAATTGATAAAACTAAATTCTGGAGTGGCATCAGCTAGCCATCCAAAGTTATTGGCTATGAATGACTGTGTGCTATTAAAAACATTGCTCGCAGCATCAAGATTGAGAAGCGTGATTCCCACAAAAGTTGAGATGAGCAATAGAGATAAAAAGAATCTTCTGTAATCGATACTTTTAAGCATGGTGAATTGAGAAAGTTCTTTTTTTAGGCATATTTCCAAGAGAAATGGTTTTCAGACAATCTATATCATCTTCAATCTCAGTCAAGCAATTATTCTCATTTACTCATATTGGGCTTAATAAAAGCCATTATTTTTATCCTGAAACCCATATTATAAAGGGGTTTCAAAGCTTTTCTTGAATGAGTTCTATAAATTTCAGGGTAAATATACTAGACTTATCCGATAATTATTATTATTTACTCGTCAAAGTGGGGGAAAACTCATGACAAGAAAACAACTTAAGGCTTTAAGAAGAACAAAGGCCATAAAGAAAAAACAAAATATTAGTAAGGCACAATCAGCTGCAACTCTAGTGGCAGCAGGTGCTGTTTTAGCCACTTCTAATATCAGTGCACAATCAGCAATCGAAGAGATTGTTGTCACATCAAGGAAGAAAGAGGAAACACTCCAAGATGTCCCATTACAAGTCCAAACTCTCACAGAGGAAGCGCTTGAGCAATCAGGGATTAATACTTTTGAAGATTACCTCTTGCAATTGCCTGGAGTTACAGCAGGTGGTGGTTCAGGTCCTGGTCAGAATACTATTTATATTCGTGGCTTGGCATCAACCACTCCTAACCTAACAACAGCAGGAGTTGCAGGACTAGCGCCTAATGTATCATTCTATTTAGATGAGCAACCACTTGCTCAGCCAGGAAGAAACCTAGATGTGTATGCAGCAGATGTGGCACGTATTGAGGTTCTTTCGGGTCCCCAAGGAACGCTTTTCGGAGCGAGTTCACAGGCGGGTGTTGTTAGATTGTTGAATTTGAATACAGATTTACACCTGAAGGCGATACAGGAACAAAAGTTGAAGCAATGACAAATATTCCTCTTGGAGAAAGCACTGCTTTGAGAGTTGTTGCCTATATGGATGATAAAGGTGGTTACATCGATCAAGTCGCTGGTTCGGTTGATGCGAGTGAGTCAGCTCGTTTCAGACCAGCAGGCACCGTGAGAGAGAATGGTCTTCCTGTTTCAGGATCCAGAGCTGGCTTCCAAGCTGGCGCTGACCTTTCCGGAGCAAATCTTATTCCAGCGAATGCAATCGTTGAAGAAGATGCAAATGGAGTCGAGTACAAAGGTTTCAGAGCTTCTCTTGCTCAAGATTTGAGTGATGAATGGAGTGCAAATCTTGTACTGGCTCATCAAACAGTCGATGCAGATGGAGTGTTCTTTGCTGATCCGACTTTAGGTGATCTAGAGATTCGCACATACACCGCAAATGAAATCAATGATGAATATGACAACATGAGCTTGACTCTAGAAGGTTTGGTTGGAGATCTTGAAGTTGTATATGCTGGAGCCTATACCGATAGAGCAACTGATCAGATGGTCGACTACACGGATTATTTATTCGTAGGTCAGTATCTTCCATATTACATCTGTGATTACTATGTGACTTATACAAAATTTGCACCAGGCAATGTTCCAACTGGAACTTGTGGTGCTCCAAACTTGCTTGTTGACTCTACAACGAATACAGAAGTAAAAAGTCATGAGATAAGAATCAATACTGATATCAGTGACACTATGTCACTTACAGCAGGTGCTTTCATGAGTGATACTGAACTCACTGAGTTGAATTTGTTCACTTATCCAAGCTCAGTTGATAATGACATAACTTATGCTTGTAACTATGCGCTGACTGATACATCAGTAACTGGTTCAATCAATAACGCATCACCTGGATGGTTCTCAGCTGGACCATTCTGTGAGCCTGTGATTTTCTTCAATGACATTAAGAGAACCGATGAGCAGAAAGGATTCTTTGGTGAGCTTAATATTGCATTGAGTGATACATCAGAGTTAACTTTAGGTGCTAGATGGTATGACATTGAAGTTGATTTTGAAGGAAGTGCTAACTCATCATTCTACAATGGGTTTGGTGCTCCAGATACGCAACAATTTGGATCAAACCTATCAGCGCAGTACGCGCCAGGAAATGCAAACGGTTATCCAGACAAAGCATCGACTGATGGTGTGATTGGTAAAGTGACTTATTCTTGGAATCCAAGTGATGAGGTTATGTATTATTTAACATGGTCTGAAGGGTTTAGGCCAGGTCTTCTAAACAGACCTGTTGGTAGAACAAGCCCTGATGGATCATATACAGTGCCTCCATCAATTGATTCAGATGAAATCACAAACTATGAGTTTGGTTGGAAAACTGTTCTTATGGACGGCCAGCTAAGATTCAATGGTAGTGCTTTCTTTGTTGATATAGAGGGACTTCAATCAACAGTCTTTGACCCAAGTATTGTTAACCTGTTCTTCTCTGATAATGCAGCAGATGCTGAAATCACTGGTGTAGAAGGTGACTTTACATACTATGCTGACAAAGAAGGGCTGACAGTATCTGGTGCTTTCTCAATGTTAGATACTGAGATTACTAAGAAATTGGTACCAACCAATGATGTAGTAGTCGGATCTGAATTGGCATTTGCACCAACATTCCAAGCTAATTTGAGAGTTAGACAAGAATGGGAGATGGCTGACGGATACACTGGCCATGCTCAGTTACAAGTCACTCACTCTGGTGATAGTTACTCAGACATCATGGAAATGAACAGAGCTGTGCAACAACAGTACAGCTATGTAGATATTCGCATAGGTATGAGTAATGGTGAGAGTACCACTGAGTTTTACATCGATAACGTCACAGACGAAAGAGGTGAAATCAGTAATACCTTCGTATTTGATAGACAGCGTGTGGCATATATAAGGCCAATGACAATGGGTATCAGATATAAGATGAACTTTTAGTTTTTAACAGAAGCTAAAATTTTTAGAAAGGGAGCTTAGGCTCCCTTTTTAATTGGAGCATGAATTATTTATTTTTACTCAAAAAGAAATGGCACTAGATGTATCAAAAGCAACAAGAGCAGTAAGAGAAGCTAAATTTGTAGAAGCGCTTCGATTACTGAAGATGAATCTTGCAGAAGATCCAAACCATATTGATAGTTTATATTTATCTGCGGTAAGTTCTAGATATCTAAAAAACTTTGATGATTCAAAGAAATTTATTGAGAGACTGCTTACCAATGCGCCAGATATGGGTAGGGCATACCAAGAGCTTGGCCATTTGAATAGAGACGCAGGGGATGAAGAAAATGCAATTAGATATTACAGGCAAGCATGTGAATTAAACCCTGCTTTACCGGCATCTTGGAAGGCTTTGTATTCTTATTTCAAAAAAAATGACAATAAACCTGCTGCTGATCACGCATATATGCAGATGAATACATTGGAGAC
>LUMG01000144.1_pt1 | contig 13913 bp, 19 predicted proteins | sample 729691 | NCBI WGS metagenome assembly LUMG01 (sample SAMN03860269, study PRJNA289734) | marine metagenome | biome: seawater column; feature: ocean; material: water; isolation source: Red Sea water column Station 34 - depth 50m | place: Saudi Arabia: Red Sea | collected 2011-10-15 | depth 50 m
AAGAAAAAACCAGCAAAGAAAACAGCTGCTAAGAAAAAACCAGCAAAGAGAAGACGTTAGTAGATTTTTTCAAATTTTTAATGAATTATTAACATCTCAAATGTTTAATTTTTAAAATGAATAAGCGTGGACCTCTAGTTTCGTTTCTTGGTTTTTCTTTGATATTGATTTCATTAATTGTTGCTGTGTCATCTGTTCCATCAGAACTTCCAAAATCTGAATCCTTTTTGATATCTTCTCTCTTTGAAGATATGTTTGATCATGTTTCTGAACCCTTTAAAATCATGCCTGGAAATGTAATTTACACATCTTTCAGTACCTATGATTCTGATATTCCTTTGTTATGGGGAATTCAAATCTTAAATTATCAAAATGGTGATGAATTATCTGTAAAAATTTCAAACATTTTTGGAGATTCTTATGGTGAATATATTCAATCTGATTCTGTTTATTTTGAAACAGTTTTTGTTGAGCAATCTGACACATTAAATTTTGAAATTGAAAATATTGGTTTTGAAGATGTGGAGTTTGTAATAATGTTTGCCGAAGATCCTGAAAATTCTGAATCTCTTACCAATCCCAATTCTCCTATTGCTGAAATGATTGTTCCTTTGATTGTTTCTGGAATTTTATTAATTATTGGAATTATTGTTATCATAGTTGGAATAATACTAATTTTATTTGATCTAAAAAATAATTTTAAAAATAAAAAAAATTTCTAAGGATTAACAGTCATCTTACCAAATTTTCCTTTGGTTAAAGATACTTCTCCTCTAAACTCATTTGTGTATCCGTTTTCAATGACAACTTTGTCACCGACATTAACAGCTTTAATGTCGTCTCCCCACAATGTAAGTTTCATTTGATTTTCTTCTGTTCCGTCTCCGTTAGCTATTGTTGCATCGCAGACATCAACTGTTCCTCCTGTTTTAAGATTAACAGTTCTTGGTTCTCCTTTGCCAATAACTTCGGCTTCAACATTAACTCCACTTCGCATTTTTTTTGCTTCGGAAATTGGTATTGATTCTGACATGTGATTTTCAATAACCTTTTCGATTATAAGCTTTGTTAAAAAATTTCTAAAATTATAGATCAATTTCTCAAATAGTAATTGAGAAATATCGGAAAAATGTAGTATTGTTGCAGAGGTATCGAAGCCCGGTCAACCGAGAGGGACTCAAGATCTCTATAATATAGGAAATCCCTTCTCTTAGGAGTTCGTGGGTTCAAATCCCACCCTCTGCACTATAATTTATCTAAAATTTTAAAAATTATGCAACAATTGTCTTAATTTTTGTGACTGAATGATTTGATATGCTCTTGTGCATGTCTGCTAATTCGTTATCTTTGAAAGTTAGATTACATCTAAAGCATTTCCAAACAACTTCTGACATGCTTATATAAACTCACAAATTGCTTATAAAGATATTGCATGATTGATCCTATTTCTTGTAAAACATGATCATTGTTTGTCAAAATATGAAAATTTTTGATATTTTTTAAAATTTATCCAATTATTTACTGACTAAATCTAGATCCAAGGGTTTAGAAACAAAATGCTGGTATAGATATTGAAGAAAATGGATATTTTTGAACTATTTGCAGAGTATTCTTATTTTGGAATTTTTCTTGTTTTGATTGGTGTAAACGCATCTCCTATCTTGATGCCGCCTAGTTGGATTGTTTTGACATCGTTCTATCTTCTTGATCCAACTTTGAATATTGTACTTCTTGCAGCAGTTGGTGCAACTGGTGCAACGATTGGCAGATTTTTTTTGAAAAGAATTAGTGGATTGTTTAGAAAATTTGTTGGTAAAGAACAAAAATCAAATTTAGATATTATTGGAGATTATCTAAATAAAAAAAAGTATGGGTATTTACTAGCATCATTTTTGTTTGGTGCAACTCCACTACCCAGTAATATTTTATTCATAACTTATGGATTAATGCGTGCAAAAAGTATTGGTATCTACATTGGATTTTGGTTTGGTAGAACTATTTCTTATATTGTAATGATCTATTTTGGAAATGCTGTATTAAGACCATTCTTGGAAATCTTTGAAGATCGTCTAATTGGAATTTTATTAATTGATGGTGCTGGTATTGGGTTAATTGTTTTATTTGCCTGTATCAATTGGACTGTCTTAATCACTCAAAGAAAAATTAAATTTGTTAAACCAAAAATTTGGAGATTGTAAATGAAAGAATTAGAATTGATAAAAAATGAAGTGATTGGAATAATGGATAATGATCCTGCTCATGATTTTGAACATATTATGAGAGTTTATCACAACGCAGAAAAAATTGCTAAAAAAGAGAAGGCAAACCAAAAATTAGTTCTTGCTGCAGCCTTGTTACATGATATTGTCTCGTATCCAAAATCAAGTAAACTTTCAAAATTTTCTTCAATTGAGAGTGCCAAAAAATCAAAATCTATCTTAAAAAAATATAATTTTTCAAATGAAGACATTTCTATTATTTCTGATGCAATTGAAGACCATAGTTTTTCTCAAAATAAAATTCCTAGAACTATTGAAGGGCAAATTTTACAGGATGCAGATAGACTAGATGCTTTAGGTGCAATAGGAATTGCAAGAGTTTTTGCTACTAGTGGTTCTTTGAATCGACCATTTTACAAAATTGATGATCCTTTTTGTGATGAAAGAACTCCTGATGATAATCGTTGGGCAATTGATCATTTTTTTAATAAATTATTAAAATTAGAGTCCTTGATGAATACAAAATCTGGTAAAATTGAAGCTAAAAAAAGAACTAAAGTTTTGAAAATTTTTCTACAACAATTTAAAAGTGAAATTTAACCATAGTTTTCTTATTCCTTGCATTCTAAACCATACTGCAGTCCAACTTGCACCAACAACATGTGGCAATAAGTCAAAGGCTCTTTCTATTTCAAAACGTTCATCGTTTCTCATGATTCTTGTAGGAATCTTGAGGCTGATTTTGCAAAATATGTTACAATCATATCTGCTCCTGCTCTTTTAATTGAATGAAGAATTTCTAATGTAATGTCTTTTTCATTTACATATCCTAATTGTGATGCTGCTTTGACTAATGCATATTCTCCTGAAACACTATAAGCTGATACTGGTACGTTGTATTTTCTTCTGGTTTCTGCAATTAAATCCAAATATGATAATGCTGGTTTGATCATTACTATGTCTACTCCTTCATCAATGTCCGTTTCTACTTCCATCATTGCTTCTCTTGCATTTGTAAAAGGAACTTGGTACGTTTTTCTATCTCCAAATTTTGGTGCACATTCTGCAGCATCCCTAAATGGTGAATAAAAGTTTGAACGATGTTTTGCTGAGTGTGACATTATTGAAACATCTGTAAATCCCTCATTGTCCAATGCTTTTCTAATTGCAGCAACTTGTCCATCCATCATTGCTGATGGTGAAACTGTATCTACCCCTGCCTTAGCTAGACTAACAGCAATTTTTGCAAGTGTTTCTAAACTGACATCGTTATCTATTTTATCACCATGGATGATTCCACAATGACCTGTGGATGTAAATTGACATAAACAAACATCTGCCATAATTACAATTTTATCTCCAAACTCTTTTCTTATCTGAGTAATTGCTTTTTGAACAATTCCTTCATCATCAAATGCTGAGCTTCCTGCTTCATCTTTTTGTGTTGGAATTCCAAATAACATAATTGCAGGGATTCCTAAATTGATTATTTCTCTAACTTCTTGATTTACTTCTTCTAATGGTAATCTCTCAATTTCTGACATTGATTCTACTTTAATTCTACTTTTGAGATCCTCTTGAACAAATACTGGACAAATGAAATCTTTTGGTGTTAATGTTGTTTCTTGAACTAATTCTCTCATTTTTTCTGAAATTCGTAATCTTCTGAGACGTTTAGTTGGAAATGACATATCTGAAATTAATTCTGGCTAAAATATAATCCTAGTCAGCCTGATTTTGTTTTTTATAGTCAAAAAGTCTAGTTGCTAATTCTAATACATCTGGCTGTCCTTGCTCTGATGCTTTTCTAATATTGTTCATTGGAGTTGATACTATGCTTTCAACTACAGCTTTTGTCAATTCTTCAATAATTTTGATTTTTTTCTCATCTTTCTCATCTAGCATTTGTAATGCTTTTTGTAATTCTTTTTCTCTGAGATTCTCTATATTTTTGAATACATCTGTTACAAGTGGTTCTGCATCTAATCTTTTCATTGAAGCCTCTAATACTGAGATTTCTTCTCTAATTATATTTTCAACGGTTTTTACCTTGTTTAATCTAGCATTCATGTTTTTTTCAACCATTTCAGCAATTTGATCCAAATTCATCAATTTGACACCTTTGATAATTGCTACTTTTTCATCAACAGTTCTTGGATTTGATAAATCTAGTATCATCATTCCGTTGTTTTTATTTTTCATAGCATTGGTAATTCTTTCTTCAGTAACCAAAAAGTATGGAGCTGTGGTTGCAACAAATATTACATCATATTTATCAAATCCAGAAAGTATTTCTTCAAATTTAATTGGATTACCTCCCATAGTTTCACAAAATGTCTCTGACCTTCCTAATGTTCTGCTTGTAACATTAAAAGAATATCCTCTTCTTTGCAGTGATTTTGCAACAAGAGTAGATACTTCACCTGTTCCAATTAGTAAAACTTGTTTTGTTTTCAATTCATCAATATTTTCTTCTGCAAGTTTAACTGCCATTGAACCCACTGATATTCCACCTTTTCCAATGCCACTGGAATTTCTGATTCTTGTACCCATTCTAATTGCTTTATCAAATAATGTGTTGAGATGTTGACCTGATGCTTTTGATTCTCTAGCTGAAGTAATTGAATTTTTTATTTGACCTAAAATTTGTTCTTCACCAAGTACCATTGAATCTAAACCTGATGTCAGTTTTAACAAATGATGCATAGCATCATGGTTTTCAACAAATTCTATATTTTCTTCAAATGTCTCCTCATCTAGTCCTGCAATACTGGCCCAAGTTTTTTTAATTTTTTCTGAATTATCTGTTTTTGATTTTCCAAATAATTCTATTCTGTTACATGTTTGAATAATAACACATTCGTCTAATTCTGAATGTTTTTTGAATTGTTGATATGCATTGTCTATATCCTTGATCGTAAATTTTTCTAAAATATGGATTGGTGAATTACGAAATGTTACACGTGCATTAATGATTTTTTGATTCATTTCCATTTTTTTATTAACTCTATTGCCCGCTTTTCAGCTTTTTTTACCTGATTGTCTTTTATTAACTGATCAATGCGATTGTCATTCATGATATTACTCAAGCACTTTTTACGTTCAAATTGAGTTGAAATGAGCTCTTTAGCAAGTTTTCTTGAGATCTTTTGAATTTTTATTTGAGCAATATCTTCTTTCAAAATAACTTTTTTTAGTGCTTTTTCTGTTTTAGATTTTATCTTTTTAGACATTGCTGGACTTCTACCTCCTGTAAAAATACCTACTTGTATCATTTTTTCAAAATCTATAATTGCTGCATTTGAAAAATCACTGTCTTCTGGATTATCTGAACTATAAACAATTATTTTTCTCTTTTTTGCAGATGTGATTATTTTTTGATTAATTTTTTTGTCATTTGTGGTTGTAATAATTAAGTCTGGTTTTAATTCTGAAATAACTTTTGTACTTTCAATTTTCTGTTTTTTTACTTTGATTTTTTTTGCTTTAACCCAATTTGAAATCTGTTTGTTTATAGAATCACTAATAACTAAAATTTCACATTTTTCATTTAATACAGATTTAATTCTTTTTTCTGCTTCATTTCCGCCCCCTATAATGATGATCTTTTTATTTTCTAGATTTAGATTAATTATCATCGATCCCAAACATCCCAGTTTCTATTTATGTATTAAAACTAATTTCATTACAACTAGCTACATTTTTAATTGAATTGCCAGGTATCTCAGATATTGTCTTCTTTAGGCGAATCTGATAAGGAACTTCTAAATGAAATTCAATGGACTTTCCCATTAGTAACTAGACCTTTTGATGCTATCGCTAAAAAATTTGATACTACTCCAGAAATTATTAAAGAAAAATTAAATCATCTAAAAGAAATTGGAGTTTTGAGACAACTTAGTGCAATCTTTGATACGCGAAAACTAGGTTATACTAGTTCATTAGTTGCTATGGAAATTGAACATGAAAAATTAGACTATGTAGCTTCTCAAATTAATCGCCATCCTGGTGTTAGTCATAATTATGAACGCGACCATCAATTCAATCTTTGGTTTACTTTAGCAGTTCCACCTGGAGCTGATTTGAAAACTGAACTTGAAAAATTCAATGTACTAAAAGGAATTAAAAAAGTTAGAATGCTTCCAACATTACAATTATTCAAAATTGGAGTTAAACTAGACATGGTAGATGAGAAAAAACATGAGGTTGCACCAACTGAAGAAAAAAAAGAAATCAAAAATGTAAAATTTGAACCAACAGAAGATGATAAAAATTTTATTCGTGAATTACAAAAGGATATGGAAATTATCGATGAACCATTTGTAAAAGCAGCAAATAATCTGGGAATTACTGAGGATGAATTATTTGAAAAAATGAAACATTATGAGAGTATTGGTGTTCTAAGAAGATTTGCTGCAATTCTAAGACATCGTCAAGTTGGATTTACTGCAAATGGTATGATAGTATGGAAAGTTCCTGAAGATAGAATTACTTCAGTTGGTGAAACATTGGGTTCATTTCCACAAGTTAGTCATTGTTATGAACGTCCTACTTATGATGACTGGCCATATAACGTATTTTCAATGATTCATTGTAAAACTCACGATGAGGCAAATGAGGTGGCTAAAACTATTCAAGATCAAATTCATGTTGATGAATTTAGAATTTTATTTAGTTCACGTGAATTCAAAAAAACTCGCGTTGAATATTTTGTTGAGAATTCCTTTAGTTTAGAAGACGTCACTACTTCTTAAATTTCATTTTTATCATGTCCTACAACATGTATGTTGCAAAAATATTGATCATTCATGTTACAATAGAATAGCGAATCTTCCCCACATTCTTTACATGGTGGTTTTTCATCTTCTGGTGATAATTTTGTATGATAAATTTTTGTTCTGCTTGTAATGCTTGAATTTTTGTAAATTCGTGTTAAATTTGAATAATATTCTAATTCTTCAGGATTTAGTACTTGCTTTTTGTTAATTTTTTTAATTATTTTTTCCCATTTATCGTAATCGCCAATTTTGGCAAGTTTCATTTTTTCAATAATTTCAATAGTTTTTTTTAAATCGATTGAATTGCTCATTTGATTATTAACTTGTCTGAGGAGTTGCTTTTAACTCATAAGATGGCCATGTATTGTACAATTCTTCAATTTCTTTCATATCTGAAGTTGAAATGTATGCTCCTTTTGTCATATCAACATAATTTACAATTTCTTCTTCACTTACTACTGTTGGAAAAACTGATGCAAATCCTTTCTTTGACATAATGAATTTCATTGATAATTCTGTAATTGTTAAATCATTTCTTTCTGCAATTGGTTTTAATTTTTCAACTTTTTCTAGTGAAGCCTTAATCCATTCACCTTTTCTAACAGAACGGTGGTCTTTTTCATCAATTTTAGTTTCTGCATTAACTTTTCCAGTAAGAATTCCTGATGCTTCTGGAACTCTAACTAAGATTCCTACTTCTTTTTCTTGTGCTTTTTTCATTAGTTCATTTCCTGGAGTTTGTTCTAAAATATTGTATACAGTTTGTACTGCACTAACATTTGGTCTATCCATTGCTTCTAAGCCTTCTTGTGTCCATCCTATTGCAGGACCTAATGCAACTTGATATGTGCTAATTGATTTGTCTTTAACAAAACTATCTAGTACATTAAAAATAGAATCATCTCTGATGTGGTTGAGTTTTGGATTATGTAATCCATACATGTCTAAATGATCTGTTTGTAATCTTTCTAAACTATTTCTTAATGCTTTTCTAGTAAAATCTTCATCAAATTTTTGAGGTAATTCTGAATGTCCAATTTGCTCTACTTCAGAGAAATCATAACCATATTTTGTTGATAATACTACTTCGTCTCGCATATCTTTGAATACTTCTCCAATCAGTTTTTCACTTTTTCCTTTTCCATACATGTCTCCAGTTTCAAAAAAATTGATTCCTAAATCATATGCCTTTTTTAGCATTCTTTTTGCTTCGTCTTCTTCAATTTTCTTTCCCCACCAATCTAATGCAATTGACCAAGCACCAAATCCTAATTCTGATACTTTGATGTCTGTTTTTCCAAGCTTATTGTAATTCAATTTTTTCTCCTTTTGATTTGATTATTTATTTGAAATTTCATCATTTATGTTTATCCAAGATTTTCATCTACAATATTTTATTTTGATATCTATCCCAAACTAGTGATTAATGGAATAATGTCTTTTTTTACACACACGATCATTGGAATATCGTTTTTTACGTATGTTGAAACCTGTGTTTCTCTTAAATCCATGATTAAATCTTGGAAATCTCTAATGTCATCTACTTCAAATGCTAACATGAAATCTTCATCATGTATTCCAAATGAATAAGTTGTATTGAGTACTATTTGTGGGTATTTTCTACTCACTTCTATATGTTCATCCATTATTTCTTGACGCTTTTCTTTTGGTAATAGATACCATTCTCTTGTTTTTGTGAATGGATAAACAATTACGTGTTTTTTTGGATTATTTCCTGTCATGAAACCTAATGTCTTTTGATCTTTTACGTAAAGTGATGGTCTAGTACATGACAAATATGTCATTGATGAAATAATATATTTTCCAAATACTGTTTTGTATAATTTTTCAATTACATTCTGAATTTCTTCTACTGTTTTAGCTGCAAACCAAAATAAAAAATCTGCATCATCTCTTAATCCTAAATTTGAATATGATCTAAACATAATCCCTGAATTGCTTATGATATTTTCTACTTCTTTAGCTGATTCTTCTTTAGCTAAATCTGCCATCCATCTCCATTTTGGGTCTACTTTGAAAAATGAAAAATTGAAAAAATATTGTTCACTATTTTCTGACATGATTTTAAATTCTAATTATGCAGTTTTTTCTAAAGCCCATTCATAACCTTCGGCTTCTAGTTTATCTGCAAGAGATGCATCTCCTGTTTCAAGTACTTTACCTTGTGCAAATACATGAACATAATCTAATTTGTCTAGGAATTTCAAAATTCTAGCATAGTGAGTAATGATGATTACTGTTGCATCTTTTGTTGATACTTTACTAATTGCTTGAGCTACTGATTGAACTGCATCTATGTCTAATCCTGAATCAGGTTCATCTAAAATTGAAATTTTTGGTTTTAACACAGCCATTTGTAAAACTTCTGCACGTTTTTTCTCTCCTCCTGAAAATCCTTCATTAAGATATCTGGAAAGAAATTCTTCTCTTAATCCAACTTTTTCTAAATTCTCTTTAAGGTATTTTTGGAATTCTCTAACTGTGATGAATACTTCTCTATCATCTCCTTCCATTGCTTTACTAAGTGAATTGTATGCTGTTCTTAAGAAATGTGAAAATCCTACTCCTGAAACTTCAGTTGGATATTGAAATGCTAAGAATAATCCTTTTTTTGCTCTCTCATCTGCTGTTAAATCTAAAATACTTTCACCGTCTAACAGAATATCTCCTTTTGTTACTTCGTATTTTGGATGTGCTAATAATGTGTAAGATAATGTACTTTTTCCAGAACCGTTTGGTCCCATAATTGCATGTACTTCTCCAGGACCTGTTTTTAGATTCACTCCTTTGAGAATTTCTTTACCTTCTCTAGATACGTGTAGATCTCTGATTTCTAATACAGCCATATTTCAAATGATTTTGATTCTCTATATAATACCGACGAAATTTAGCTAATCCTAACGGCTATTTTTAATAAAATGAAAAGAGGGGGGTGTTAATATTTGGCCAGAGATGGTCTCAAAGTAATTTTGAGTTTGTGACTTGTTAGAATCTCTTTACATCTATTTCTGATAGTAACTTCTGTTACACCTGCAATACTTGAAACGTCTCTTTGTAGAACATTTTGTCCAAGTAATACTGATGAGACATAAAGATATGCTGCAGCAATTCCATTTGGAGATTTTCCATCTGAAACACTGTTGTCTTTTGTCTTTTCTGCAATTTCTAAGGCTAGTCTTTCTACTCTAACCTCAGTTTGTGTCATGTTTGCTATCTTTGAGATGTATTTGTCCATGGTTAATACTGGAGCTTTAATTGCTCCCATTTCCATTACCATGGTTCTGTAGTATCTTGCTGCAAGCTTTGTTTTTGATTTAACATCTTTTGCTGGGACAATTTCTCGACAAATTTCTTCTAATGATCTTACGACGTCACATTGTTTGCAAGCCATGTAGATTGTTGCTGCTGTGATACAAGCTACAGACTTTCCTTTGACATCCATATGTCCATCTAAATTTCTATAAATCATTGAAGTTGTTTCTAACACATTCTTTGAAAGATTAAGTGATTCGCATGTTTCACCCATTTTTGCTAAAACATTTGCAAGTCGTCTTTCTTTTGGTGTTGAAACTCTTACTCTTTGTTGCCATTTTCTGAGATGATTCATTTGGTTTGCAACTTCGTGATTGATTCTTTTTCCACTGAAGTCTTTTGCACTAATTGAAATCTCAGTTGTTATTCCCAAATCATGTTGAGAATAGGTTGTTTGTCCTGTTGCTCTTGCAAGCTTCATTTTGTCTTCGAGATTCGAACTTATTGTTTCTGGACCACTATCTGTAATCTGATCATCGACAACTATTCCACAACCAGAACAGATTATTTCGCCATTTTGCATATCATCGATTAATGATGATTTACATTCTGGACAGTTTTCGGTTTGTAATATGTTCATTTTCTTCTTCTCCTAAATTTTTTTGGTTTATTTGCAGTAGTTTGGTCAAAAATGAAAACTCGTTTTCCAACAAATTTGTTGATACTATTTGTTAAGGGCGTTGCTGATGCAAACGGCCTTTTTATTGGACCAATTAGTTCCATTACTTTTGCAACTCTAGTTCCTTTGTTGTCACAGAGTATTTGTCCTTCAACTAATTCTTTTGAAAGTTGAACGATTACCCTGCCACTCCCGGCTAGGTGCATTATTTCGCCTACCTCCTGCAATTAACAATACTAGAAATGCTTACACTATCATAGACTTCTGTCAACTTTACTTTAGCTAAAAGCTAGAATTCATTTTATTTTGTTTGCTTGGCTCTTTTTGAAACAAGCTTTTGTGAAATTTTGTTAAGAATTATTGTCTTAGAGGATCCTTTTGGTAACACTACATAGCCTGACCTTACAAATGGTCTTCTTGGAAATCTTACTTTTTCTTCTGATTCTGTAATTTCATAACCTGCTTCTTTTGTTGCATCCATTAGTTCTTTTAAAGAAGGATCAAAAACACATTTCTCTAATCCTAATCTTCTACCTTTAGATTTTTTTAAATTTTTATTAAAATAATCCAACCAGATTACGACGTGCTCGTAATCTTTCATTTTATTCCTTTAGTAAAACTGCGTTAGCTATTCCTGTTTGTCCTGGTTTAGAAACAACTTTGCATTTGCCTTCTTGTGTTTCAAGAATTGCACCCTTGCTAATTATTCCTCTTCTTCTATAATCATTGTTTGTTGTATTATCTAAAACTTTGAGAATTTTTGTTTTAATTACTTTAGAATCTCCTTTTGCTAAATTAACAAAATCAATTGATTTTAAAGCTACTTTGTTATTGTTTCCTCTTACTCTTCTAGTTACTGTTACTTGAGCACCATTAACTGCTTCATTTGGATATCTATCAGTTTCATACTTTCTTCTAATTCTAAGTGGACTTCTTTTTCCTCCAGTTGTTTTACTGGTTGCTAAATTTTCTACTGATTTTCTCACAAAAAATTAGTTGAATTACTCTAATTTATACAAAACGCCATAAATTAGCCTTAAATCAAAAATAATTCTATTTAGTTTCTGTTGTGATTTGTGGAGAATTGTTTGTCTCTCCTCTACTTGCGGTTTTTCTCACTTTTGAAAATAATCTTGATTTGAGATCTTCAACATCTCCTTTAATTCCAAAATATTTCTGAAATTTTTCAGTAGTTGTATAAATTTTCAATCTTCCTACATTTTGATGTGTGATGTAATCCAACTGTCTTAATTCTTTGAGATGTGCATAAACTCCTGAACCTCTAGTTTCTACAAGTTGTTTTGATGCAATTGGTTGCATGTATGCAATATATGATAATGTCTTTAATGTTGCATTTGGCAAAACAGGTTTTGATGCATATCTTTTAACTGTAGAACTGTATTCTGGTTTTAATTGCATTACATATGTTCCATCTGGTAAAATTACAATTTCTAATGCTTTGAATGCTGTTTTTGTTTTTTTCATAATTGTTTGTAGTAATTCTAAAGTTTTTGTTCTTGATTCTGTGCCTGACGCTCTAATAATATCTTCAATTCTCAAAGGCCTTCCTGCTGAATACAGAGCTGCCTCAATTCTTGCAGTTGCTTCAGTTAAATTTTCAACTCTTGCCATGTTGTCTATCTCCTATTCTAAATTCCATTAAACATTCATTCATTTTTCTTCTGGCTGAATATCCATTAGTATAATTTTGATGTCATCGTTTTGTTGTTCTAAATCTACTTTCTGGTCTCTTGCTAAAAATAGTGCTGCAAAGAAACATCTGATGGAATCTACTTGATCTAAATCTGCAATAATTTCTTGTAGTAATCCAAATCCTTTACTAGCAATTTTTTTCATTATCAATTCTTCATATTTTCCAATAATACTTTCTAATGAAATAAAATATTCTTGAAAATCTGGTGCTTCAATTGGTTCGATATCTAATTTTTTATTTCTTCGTGATTGTGGATTTGCAATAGTGCCGATAAGATTTTGTAATAATCCTAACAAGTCATCTAATGAAACTGGGTATGTTGATTCATGTCTATATGGAATGTCGATTAATTCTATATCTACATCCGTTCTTTGTGTGGTTGGTTTTTTCTCCATAGCTGCTCTTTGCAACGCAAAAATACTTTCTACTTTCATTCTGTAAATTAGTGATGATGATAATGCTGCCATTCCTGCAACTTTAAGATCTTTTTTTCCAGTTCTTTCAAGAATCTTAATTAGTAAATTCAAAATTTGAATTAGATCTATTTCCCAAACATCTTTTTTTATAACCGATGATGGACTGAATAAGATGTTTACTGGTTCTTGAGAAATACTGTTTGGTGTTTGAGATTCACTCACAAATTGACTATTTTATTATTCCATAATATCTAATTACTCTACTTTTTTCTTACTTCCAGTCAACTCTTATATTGCAAAATAATGAATTCTTTTTGTGAAAGCAGCACAAATTATTGAACCTGATAAACCACTAGAACTTAATCAAGTTGAAATTTCCGATCCTACAGGAACTCAAGTATTAATCAAAGTTGTTTCCACAGGAGTCTGTCATAGTGATCTTCATCTTTGGGAGGGTGGATATGATACAGGTGATGGATTCATGAAAGTTACAGATAGAGGTGTAAAATTCCCTGTTACTCCTGGTCATGAGGTTGTTGGTACTATTGAAAAAATTGGTGAATCTGTACAAGATGTTAAAATTGGTGATACTGTCTTAGTTTATCCTTGGATTGGATGTGGAAAATGTCCAACTTGTGAAAAAGGAGATACAAATTTGTGTGAATCTCCAAAATCTTTGGGTGTTTTCCAAGATGGGGGATACGCTGAGAAAGTTATTGTTCCTGATTACAAATTTTTAGCAAATATAGGTGATGTAGATCCTGATTCAGCATCTTCATTGGCATGTTCTGGATTAACTGCTTACACTGCAATCAAAAAAGCATTAGTAAATAA
>LUMG01000092.1_pt1 | contig 13859 bp, 8 predicted proteins | sample 729691 | NCBI WGS metagenome assembly LUMG01 (sample SAMN03860269, study PRJNA289734) | marine metagenome | biome: seawater column; feature: ocean; material: water; isolation source: Red Sea water column Station 34 - depth 50m | place: Saudi Arabia: Red Sea | collected 2011-10-15 | depth 50 m
TTATCACGATAAACAAAGACTGGTGCTTGCCCAAAAGTAGTTGAAACAGCTTTTCCATCCGTCAGAGCTCCCTCAAGATCATAGCTCATCCATCGACTTAATAATTCATTAGTTTTCGGCCCTTTAAACTCAAGAGTACCATATGCAGCAGAATTATCAGTAATCGAGACTCCCAACGGTAACTTAACAAATTTCTCTTCTATTTGATTCATTTGCGGAGAATTTAGTGAAACCCAAAACTCATCAGGGCTGATCCAAAAGCATTTCAAGTCGGCATCACCAGTTGTCATTTCTAATGTGCCTGGCAACTCGATATTAAAAATGTCCTTTACGGCTTTGATATTCTTTTTTGAGTCTTTAGATGTCCTAAGGATAAGCAGAGATTTGCCAATAATTTCTTGACAACTGATATCATCTTGATTAATTATAAAACCTGCTTGATCAACAAGCGGATTGAAAGTTGATCTAAATTCTGGTTCTATATTTTCAATACTATTTTTACTCATTGCCATCTACCTTGTCACCATTAACATCATAAAAAATACTGCTAGAAACTTCACACGGTATCTCTTTCAAACCTTGCTTTTCTTGAACAATCTTTACAAGAACGGTATCAGACATCTTTGAAAGACCGCCTTTGAGTTGAGCCAATGCAATTGATCTACCTAATGCCGGACTGTAGTAACTTGAAGTAACGTAACCAACTGAGATGCCCTTATTATTAATAATATGTGCACCTTCCGGAAGAACGACCTTGGCATCTTTTGTGAGCAAGCCCACCAACTGCAATCTATCCTTTGAATTTAGAGCAGAAATACTAAAAGAACGGCGTCCTATATAAGAAAAAGGCTTATTTTTTGCAAGAATCCAGTTCATATTAACATCCATCGGTGTCATCGAACCATCTGTATCCTGACCAACAATAATGAAGCCTTTCTCAGCGCGCAGAACGTGCATTGATTCAGTTCCATATGGAGTGATATTCCATTCCATTCCCTCACGGGCAACCTCATCCCATATGAATCGACCATAGTTTGCTTCAATATTTATTTCGTAGGCTAATTCACCTGAAAAACTGATTCTCATGATTCTGGCCTTGACGCCGCAAACTGTTCCAGGACGCCATTGCATAAACTTAAAGTTTTGACTATTAAAATCTACATCTTGGCACAACTTGCTCATCAATTTTCGCGCATTTGGGCCTACAACTGCAACTGTTGAATACTGGTCTGTAACACTACTAAGGTGGACATCCAAATGACTCCATTCTGTTTGAAGCCACATTTCTAGAGTTGAATAGACACTTGCAGCTCCGCCTGTTGTCGTAGTCATAATAAAATGATTATCATTAATACAGGTTGAAACACCGTCATCAATAATCATCCCTTTTTCATTGCACATTAAGCCATAGCGACAACTCCCTGGGGCTAGCTTCATCCATGCATTTGTGTAGACTCTTGATAAAAACTCTCTTGCATCCTTTCCTTGAATATCAATCTTTCCAAGGGTTGATGCATCCATCATGCCAAGAGAGTTTCGGACAGCAAGGCACTCTCTATTGACAGCCTGATGCATATCTTCGCCATCCTTTGGATAATACCAAGGCCTATACCACTGGCCAACTAACTCGAATTTAGCGCCACTTTTGACATGAGATTCATGAATAGTGGTATATCTTTGAGGGTCGAAAAAATCTCCCACTTCTCTGCCAGCCATCGCTCCAAAATCAACACCCGTATAAGCAGGCCTGAATGTTGTTGTGCCCACTTCTGACATAGGGGAATCAAGGAATTCCGCGGCAACTGCAATGCCATTGATATTACCAGTTTTACCTTGGTCTGTTCCAAAGCCCATAGCTGTATATCTCTTAATATGCTCTATTGAACGGTACCCCTCTCTGATTGAAAGCGCAATATCAGTTGTAGTGACATCATTTTGAAGGTCAATGAAGACCTTTGGTTTATTGAGAATTTCAAGTGGAGTAAAGAACTGATCAACGTTGAAATAATTAAGACTTTGATTAGTCAGTTTTTCCGATTTGACCTGACTATCCTCGCCCAAAGTCTGAAGAGTTAAATGGGCTTTATTTTTTGCATCCACAATTGCATCTTTCCAAAACCCAATAGAATTGACAGCACCACATACTTGCCTATTATTGCGTTCCTTTTGTGGCAAGAATGCTTGTGAGTATTCATCAAAATAAGTTTTACCGCCGCAATGGCAGTCCAAATGAACGACTGGGTTAAAACCCCCTGAGGTTGCCAACAAGTCGCAACTTAAAGTTTTGATGTCGCCAGTTAATCTCCATTTTGATTTCCAGTGAGGCGGCTTGGCTTGATTTTCTACCTGTGAAATCTCAATACCCGTAACTCGACTTTTTCCTTTTGCCTTGATAACAGCAAAACCTTGAAAAACATCAATACCTAGACCCTTTGCCTTTGTGACAGTTTCACTCTCTTGACCAGGAGCTCTGACATCAATAACTTTAGACTTGATATTATTTTCACTTAAATCAATTGCAGTGTTATAAATACTGTCATTATTACCATATAAAATAATTTCTTTGCCAGCAACTACATTAAACTCATTTAAATATCTTCTGACAGATTGGCCAAGCATAATATTCGCTAAATCATTTCCTTCAAATAGCATAGGACGCTCATGCGCTCCGGTAGCTAGAATGACCTCTTTTGTTCTAATCTTGTGAAGCACTTTCCTAGCGGCTTGACCACCCTCGTAGACCATTGATTGACCGGTTGCGTTGGTCTGCAAAACCTCAACATAGTTGTGGTCATACCAGGCATATGCAGTTGCCGAAGTTAGAATTTTTAGACGAGGGTTTTCTTCATCTTTATACTCTAAAAGCTTATCCTTGGTCTCTTGATACCAAAGGGCTGCATTTTTATCAGTTGTGAATTCATTAATTAATTCACCGCCTAAATTTTCTCGCTCATCCACTAGGATGACTCTAGAACTTTTTGAGTTAGTAAGGATTTCAAGTGATGCAGCCATTCCGGCAGCGCCACCTCCAATAACAAGGACCTCAGAATGTTGAAAAATATGATCATAAACATCCTCATCGGTCTCTGAAGGTGCTTTTGAAAATCCAGAAAGAGATCTAAGACGATCCTCGACAATTGACCAAACCTTTTGCTTGATAAAAGTCTTGTAGTAGAAGCCAGCAGGCATAAAGCGATGAAATGGTTTGATGATGGCTCTAAAGTCAACGGAATTAGGATTACTTGAACTCACTGCGCTCAAGCCATCATAAAGCATGACCTCTGTGGCCTTCATATTAGGCGTGTATCTACCTCCAATCTCTAAAGAAACTAGGGCGTTCGGCTCTTCAACTCCAGCCCCGATAATTCCTCTTTTTCTTCCGTATTTGAAACTTCTTGCATAATATAAAACATCGTTTGCTATTAATGCTGACGCCAAAGTATCGCCCTTAAAGCCTTTATAGGTTTTATTGTTAAATACGAAACTTAAAGGTTGAGTGTAATCAATAAGACTACTTGGAGAATTCTCTAATCTCATGATGCGTTCTCACTATTGATTTCTTGAAATGTTGCTGCCTCTAGAACTTCGTGTGTGATGGTAGATCTTTTTACTAAAAAATATTTTCGACATCCAGAAGTATGTACCCATTGCTCCCAATGATCACCCTTTATATTGGTCCTATAAAATACATAGTCCGCCCACTCCTCATCGCTTAAGGCTTCAGGATTCTCTGGTCTTGCTATAAAAGCTTCTCCAGCAGGTGAAAATTCATTCTGGTCTCTTGATTCTTTACAATATGGACAAGTAATCAAAAACATAATACTACCTTCTAAATAATCTAGTGAGCCACACCAGCAGCACCATGTTCATCAATAAGGGCTCCAGTTGTGAAGCGATCAATATGAAATGGAACTGCTAAATCATGCTGTTTGTCCTGGGCAATAGTGTGTGCAAACACATTACCGGATCCTGGTGTTGCCTTAAAGCCGCCAGTTCCCCAACCACAGTTAAAATAAAGGCCTTCTACTTTTGTTGGACTTATAATGGGGCAAGCATCTGGACAGACATCAACTATACCGCCCCATTGTCGATTCATTCTAACCCGGGAAAAAATTGGAAATAACTCAAGAATAGCTGCTGCACAGTGCTCGACTATCTTAGCACTACCCCGTTGTGCATAGGAATTGTAGCCATCAATGCCAGCACCAATTACTAAGTCGCCTTTATCACTCTGGCTAACATAACCATGAACAGCATTAGACATGACAACAGTATGAAGAATTGGCTTCAAAGCTTCTGAAACGAATGCCTGCAGAGGATGACTCTCTACTGGCAATCTTAATCCAGCCATTTTTGCTATTACGGATGAGTGGCCAGCACTGACACATCCAACTCGATCTGCCATAATATCGCCCTGAGTTGTCTTTACACCTTTGACTCGTCCCTCTTCGACCTCAATATCAATGACTTCGCAATTTTGAATAATGTCTACACCAAGATTTGAAGCAGCACGAGCAAAACCCCAAGCCACGCCATCATGCCTAGCTACACCTGCGCGTGCCTGATATGAAGCACCCATAATGGGATACCTTACATTTTTTGATGTATTTATTATTGGAATTTGTTCTTTGATTTCTTTATCGTCAACAACAACAGCATCCACGCCATTTAACACGTTAGCATTAACTCTTCTCTCAATATCTCTCATGTCCTGAAGCGTATGTCCAAGGTTATAGACGCCTCTTTGACTAAACATCACATTGAAATTTAAATCCTCACTTAGCCCTTCCCAAAGCCTCATGGAGTGCTCATATAGACTGGACGCCTCATCTCTTAAATAATTGGATCTGATGATAGTCGTATTCCTACCAGTATTTCCTCCGCCTATGTAACCCTTCTCAACTACTGCAACATTAGTAATACCACACTCTTTTGCCAAATAATAAGCTGTTGCTAGGCCATGCCCACCACCCCCAATGATGATAATGTCATATTTTGACTTGGGTTTAGATGAAGGGATAGCTTTATCCCAATCTTGGTTAGCAAAACCTGCTTTTAAAAGCGAATACCATGAATATTTTTTTTGCATAAGTTTAACTCAACAAATAATCTATAAATCAAGCACAATGTCACTCGTTGGATAAGAACAACAAGTCAAAATATATCCTTCTTCTTCATGTGACTTTAAAAGTCCGCCTTGGGCATCCATCTCAACGGTGCCCTCAAGCATTTTAGTTCTACAAGTTCCGCACAAACCTTGAGAGCATGCAAATGGAACGGTAATTCCCTGTTTTTGGATAGAAACCAAGATACTTGTATTGCTTCCACATGGCAAAACGTCACCGCTCTTTTTCAGGGTGACATTATATTCATTTATTTCGCTTTCTGTAACTTTATGTTTTGGCATATCTGAATCGATTGCCATATTTTTTTGGGCTGTTGAACTTTCAATGTCAAAGCTCTCTTGATGATAGAAATTCATATCAAAGTTAGCTGATGCGAGTATTTTTTTTACATTTTGCATATAAGGTTCTGGACCACAGCAATAGATCTCGCGATTAGCAAAGTCTGGAACAAGATCGACAAGCATCTCATAGTTCAAAAAACCAGAAGGCCCGTCCCAATCTTCACTAGCAACATCACAGATATAATGTCTTTGAAAATCGCGTTGACTTGCATTATAAAAATCAATCTCATCTTTTGAAATTAGATCTTTTTTAGATTGTGCATTATGAATAAATACAATATCCACATTTAATGAGAGATCATAAAAATATCTTGTCATGGAAAGCATTGGAGTAATGCCGCTACCTCCTGATAAGAACAAGACTTTAGTCTTTGGCTTATCTAACGCCACACTAAAAGAACCACCAATATCAAGAGCATCTATAAGATCCCCAACTTTTAGATTATCGTGCATCCAATTTGTTACAACTCCATCAACCATCCTTTTATTTGTAATAGTAATAGTATTAGGTCGAGTAGGGCTTGACGCAATCGTATAAGTGCGCATCACATCTTGGCCGTCTATTTTCAAAAAAAGCGTGGTATGTTGTCCCGGATAAAACTGAAACCAAGCATCTTTCTTAGACTTAAAAGTAAAGCTTTTTACATTGTGTGTTTCATCTTTGATACTGATGCACTCCAATGGCGATACATCACCGGTCCATCGAGTTAAGTCGTCAATATTAATATTTGGAAAAACTAATTCTCTCATACCGCTTAAGCTCACTCCAAAACATACAATTGTAGCATCAGAGTTTATAAATTATTAGATTAACACTAGCCCTAGTAGGTAAATTTAAATTGCAGAAAATGCAAATATATCTAATAGGTATGAGTGTTGTAATTAGATAAAAAAACAGAATTTTATCAATTTAAGCTAGCTAAAGCAATCTTTAAATTGAAACACAAAACAATGTTAATACAATAGCTTACGGCATCGGAATAAGGTGCTTTTTCCTTGCATAAAATCCTTGCAGAATAATCGCTACTAAAATCGCCAAACCACCAATTAAGGTATTTCTAGTTGGCACCTCGTTAATACCTAGTGCAGGTAGCCAAGCCCAAAAAATGCCCAAGACAACTTCAAGCAGTGAGAGCATGACAAGCTCACCACTAGGCAGATATTTTGCACCCAATCCATACAAGATTAGACCTAAGCCGACAACTAAGCCATGAGTCATGCTAATTCCAATATTAACCGATGGCATTTCAAAGCTGCTCCCAGTAATGACAATAAGTATGCTCGCCCAAATCATACAAAAGAAACCTGCCAGAGCAGGAGTTAACAACTTAGGAACTTCAGGGTTTTTTCTAATAGTGATTGTATATATAGAGAAACCTAAAGCAACAAAAAATCCATAGATAACTCCGAGGATGGTTGTTGATTTATCAGTATCCCAAACCATTATAGTAATTCCTATTGCTACAATTAACATGTTAATTAGTGTACTTCGACTCAGTCGCTCACCAAGCACCAGATAACCCAAGAAAGCTGATAAGACCGGAGATACAGCAAGCATCAACAGGGTGATTGCAACAGTTGTAATTGTTAGTGCATAGATCCACCCAAAAAAAGCGACCGACATAACAAGACTTCCAATCAAGCTCCATGAATCTATGCGTCTAAAGGTATGGAAAAAGTTTTTACCTTCTCTGAAAAGAATAAATATAAGTATCACTGAGGTGATTATTAAGCCCCTATAGAGAAGGTACTGAAGCCTAAAGCTATCAGCATCTTCGAGAAGTCTTACGAGTGGAGCACCAAAGCTCCAAATCAATCCACTGAGTACAACAAGAAAAAAACCCAGTAAATAGTTATTCTGCATCTTGTTGCCCCCTTAAACTTCGTGACTAGTACTTAATTTCGGCATTCTGCTCCTAAAAGTCCTGTCTGTCAATCAATTTTTTCTACACTAGTTAAGAAAAATCAAAACCTCTTCTTTGCATATATAATCCATTTACAAACAAACAAAAAAGTATTTCATGAAGATAAGTGAAAAGTCGAAATGGCAGTTCTGGATTGATAGAGGTGGAACATTTACTGACATAGTCAGTAAAAATCCAAAGGGAGAAATCTCAAGTCATAAACTACTTTCAGAAAATCCAGCTCAATACAAAGATGCTGCAATTCAAGGCATTAGAGACCTGTTATCTTTAGACAAAAAAGAGCCTATTCCAAATCATCAAATTGACTCAATAAAAATGGGCACTACAGTTGCCACCAATGCCCTCCTGGAGAGGAAAGGAGAGAAAACTCTTCTAGCAATCACAAAAGGATTTGCAGACATTCTAAGAATTGGATACCAACAGAGACCCAGAATATTTGCTTTAGATATCCAACTACCAGAGATGCTGTATTCTGATGTTGTGGAGATTGATGAGAGAGTTGATATCAATGGAAAAGTATTAATAAAACTAAATTCTTCAAATACCGAAAAATTACTTACTAGCGCCTTTAAAAAAGGCTTTAGATCAATTGCAATCGTTTTATTGCATGGATATAGGTACCAAGAGCACGAGAGAGAAATCAGCCTTATTGCAAAAAATATCGGATTTGAACAGATCTCTGTGAGTCATCAAACCAGTCCACTCATCAAAATTATTCCGCGGGGAGATACAACAGTGGTTGATGCCTACTTGTCTCCTATATTGCGTCGTTATATCGATCAAGTGAAAGCAGAGCTTGGACAAAAAACATCCTCTAACAAATTGATGTTTATGCAATCCAACGGAGGCTTAACTGATGCTGATTACTTTCAAGGCAAGGATGCCATCCTCTCAGGACCAGCTGGTGGTGTCGTGGGTATGGTTAAAACTGGTGAGAAAATTGGATTGGATAAGCTGATAGGTTTTGATATGGGGGGAACATCAACGGATGTTTGTCACTATAACGGTGAATATGAAAGGGCCCTTGAAACGGTAGTCACAGGCGTTAGGCTAAAGTCTCCAATGATGCTAATTAATACTGTTGCTGCAGGTGGTGGATCTATTCTCAAGTTTGATGGATCTAGGTATCGCGTGGGTCCAGAGTCAGCTGGCGCCTTTCCTGGTCCTGCCTGTTACCGTAATGGCGGCCCTCTTACGGTAACAGATTGTAATGTGATGCTGGGTAAGTTAAACCCAGACTTCTTTCCTAAAGTTTTCGGCCCCAATAGCGATCAAAAACTTGATGAGGATATTGTTAAAAGAAAGTTTAACTCTCTAGCCAAAAAAATTTCTTCAAGTACTAAAAAATCAGTCACTCCCTATGAAGTTGCAGAAGGCTTTTTGTCTATCGCAATTGACAGCATGTCAAATGCTATCAAAAAAATATCAGTACAGCGTGGCTATGATGTCAGCGACTACGCGCTCTCTTGCTTTGGGGGTGCTGGTGGACAACATGCTTGCATGGTAGCAGACAAACTAGGTATCACTAAGATTCATCTTCACCCCTATGCTGGAGTTTTATCTGCTTACGGTATTGGCCTTGCAGATATTCGAACTATCAATGATTTAGCGGTGGAACTGCCTTTAGAAAATACTATCAATGATTATCTTTCTAAAAGCTTCAACAAACTTCATCTGGATGGCAAAAAGGATCTACTTTCGCAAAACCTCAATGAGTCTTTATTTAAGTACTCTGATAGAGTCTTTCTTCGATATAAAGACTCAGATTCATCCTTGACTGTTAAATTTGAAAGCGTTAAAGAGATGAAACTCAGTTTTCAGAATGCTCATAAAAAAAGATTTGGCTTTATTTCACCAGAGAAGGTTATTGTCGTCGAGTCAATCCAAACTGAAGTCTCCTGTGAGAGCGAACATTTTGAGTTGAAGAACAATACTTCAGATATAACAAAAACAAAGTCTCTAACCACTCAAGATGTGTTCATAAATGGCAAACTTGAAAGAACTGTTTTTTATTATCGAAGTGAAATCGAACCGAATAAAAATATAAGTGGGCCTGCTGTAATTATTGAACCGACGTCAACAATCATAATTGAGCCTGGCTGGGATGCGATACTCAAAGATAGTAACGACCTGATCTTGAGTCGTTCAAAAAAAATTATAAGATCAAGCGCTATCGGGACAAGAGTAGACCCGATTATGCTAGAAATATTCAATAACTTATTTATGAATGTTGCTGAACAAATGGGCATGGTGCTTGAGAATACTGCATCATCTGTAAATATCAAAGAGCGATTAGACTTTTCATGTGCTTTGTTTTCTCCCGAAGGAGAGCTTGTAGCAAATGCACCTCATGTCCCAGTCCATTTGGGCTCAATGAGTGAATCTATTAAGACCATTATTCGTGAAAACTCACTAACAATGAATTCTGGCGATGCCTTTCTGATTAATGCGCCTTACAATGGGGGTACGCATTTGCCAGACATAACACTAATAAAACCAGTGTTTGATGAATCCAATACAAAGGTTATTTTCTATGTCGCCACGAGAGGTCATCATGCAGATATAGGTGGAACAGTCCCAGGCTCTGCTCCAGCAAATTCAATCCATATAAAAGAGGAAGGTGTCCTAATCGACAACTTTAAAATTGTCTCCAAAGGCTTGTTTCTTGAGGATGAGATACATGATTTATTAAGCCAATCAGAATACCCCGCTCGAAATATTGATCAAAATATAGCTGACTTAAAAGCTCAAGTTGCAGCTGCTGAAAAAGGGTCACAAGAGCTCCTAAAAGTAATCAAGCATTACGGACTTGACACTGTTCATGCCTACATGGGGCACGTTCAGGATAACGCTGAGGAGTCGGTTAGAAGAGTCTTAGATGTTCTAAGCGACTCAAGTTATACCTATAAGATGGATGATGGTCACCAAGTATCTGTCTCAATAACTATAGATAAAATAAAACGCAGTGCAACAATTGACTTTACTGGAACGAGTGATCAGCACCCTGGAAACTATAATGCCCCGAGTGCAATTTGTTACGCTGCAGTACTTTATGTTTTTCGATGCCTAGTGGATGAGGACATACCCCTCAATGCAGGTTGTCTCAAACCGTTAAATCTAATTATTCCAAAAAAATCAATGATTAACCCTGAATACCCGGCCGCTGTATTTTCTGGGAATGTCGAAACCTCTCAATGTATTGTTGATACCCTACTTGGGGCACTAGGAGAATTTGCCGCATCTCAGGGAACAATGAATAATTTTATTTGGGGTAACGACAAAGTACAAAACTACGAGACGATTTGTGGTGGCTCAGGGGCCAGTATTAATCAGCCTGGTTGTAGCGCAGTCCATACGCACATGACCAATTCAAGATTGACCGATCCAGAGGTCTTAGAAGGGCGATTCCCAGTTAAACTTGAATCCTTTAGCATTAGAGAAAATTCTGGTGGAAAAGGATTAAATTCTGGAGGGGATGGAGTTGACCGCAGACTTCGCTTTCTTGAGCCAATGACTGTTAACATTATCGCAGGTCATAGAAAAATTCCGCCCTATGGTTTATCTGGAGGAGAATCGGGCGCTCTTGGTGAGAATTATGTCATTCATCCTGACAAGAGCATAACTAGTCTCGGCACTAAAGGACAAATTGAAGTGACTAAAGATGATGTTTTTGTTCTGAAAACACCAGGAGGCGGTGGTTTTGGGAAAAAACCTTTAAACTAAATGTAATGAATATGAAATCTTCAAATAGGAGGTCACGATGAAAACAATTAATCATAACCCGGAACCAAATGATGCTGCAATTCGTCGTTCAATTAAACCAGTAATCTCCTATCCTATTGATAATCTTCCGAACTTTGATGAAGATTTTTACAAAGCTGCTAGAAGAGAAATGAATCTTATAGAGAGCATCATTATTCCTCCTAGGGACGCTAAAACTTTTGAAGTGCCTGCTGGTTATTTTTTTAGAATTATCAGTAGAGAAGGACCACAAGTCGGAGATTTAAATTTATGGAATAAGAATAATATTAATGAGCGCTTCTTTAGTGGCAAAACTCGGGCACTCTATGGAACCCATGTGAGCACGGGTGATAGGCTATACTCAAACCTGCCTTTTTTGAGGCCTATGGCAACTATAACTCATGACACTCTTGACTGGTATGGATTTGATGAGGATGGCGGGAGTGTTCATGATGTCATTGGAACAAGGTGCGACCCATACACGCATGTTGCACTAAATAATGAAGAGTACCATCATTGCTGTCACTCAAACCTATGCAGGGCTCTTTCAATGCAACAGCAAAAACCAATCAGAGAAATTGAGCACCACGTTCATGATGTACTGAATGTCTTTATGTGTACAGGGTTTACAAAAAATACACATCAATATTTCATGAAAGCAAGCCCAGTTCGGCCTGATGACTATCTTGAATTTTTTGCCGAGATTGATCTTCTGTGTGGATTATCAGCCTGCCCGGGAGGTGATTGTAGTGCCAGTCATTCAAGTGATGAGGCCATTTGTTATCCGCTTCAAGTTGATATATTCAAGCCACCTGAAGAGACATTGAAGGAATGGAATTCCCCAGCAAGAAATAACTACTCTAGGAATCATGGTGAAAGTTAAAATCCAGACTTTAACCTGAGTGGAATGATATGCAGAATTTAAAGGGTATTTTATTTATGATTCTCGCTATGGCGGGTTTTGCTTGTGAAGATTTATTTATTAAAATACTCTCAGAAAGTCTTCCCATTTCTGAAATTATCATTATTCTGGGTTTTGGGGGAAGCATTATTTTTCTTGCGATTGGGCTAGCGACCAAAGCACCAATTTTTCATCAAGACCTATTGGCTATCCCCATCATCATTAGAACCCTATGTGAACTTTTTGGAGCCTTGTTTTTCGTTCTTGCTATTGCCCTAACACCTCTATCCTCTGCCTCTGCAATCATTCAAGTTATGCCTCTATTAGTAACAATTGGCGCGGCAGTAATTTACAAAGAGAGGGTTGGTTGGCGTCGATGGACTGCTGTTTTTGTAGGGTTTCTGGGCGTTTTATTGATTCTTCGTCCAGGTTTTGGGAGCTTTATGCCAGCCTCAATTTTTGCACTCCTAGGTGCTATATTTTTAGCCGGAAGAGATCTTGCGACAAGGGCTATTGAAATAAAACTTCCATCGGTTACTATTTCTCTTTATGCATTCTTAGCTTTTGGCGTATCAGGAATATTACTCATACCCTTCAGCTCTGAAATGATAATTCCTAGCTCAAATGAAATTGTGTATTTTGTTGGTGCGTCAGCTTTTGGTGTTATAGCATATTACTCAATTGTTATTGCAGCAAGAACTGGTGAGATGTCGGTTATTGCTCCTTTCCGATATTCAAGGCTGGTCTTTGCAATGCTCCTTTCCATCATTGTCTTATCTGAGAGACCTGACATGCTTACACTTATTGGAGCAACAATTATCGTAGCATCTGGCATTTATACTTTTGTTCGTGAAAATTTATTAAACAAGAATAAAGAAAGCGTTGTCTAAATTTTTATGTATCTAAGCATACTTCAGTAAAAAAAAGCTTGCTATACTTAAGGAAATTGTCTAACATCCGCACAAATTTACGAATATAGGGGAGTTACTATGAACATGCCAAGAACAATTCACATTCCTAATGGTGACAATATAGTTCATACATTTAGCGATGAAGAATACAAAAATAGACAAAGAAAGCTTAGAGACCATATGGCTCAAAGCAATATAGATACTGTTATCTTTACCTCTATACATGGCATCAATTACTATAGCGACTTCCTCTATTGTTCTTTTGGAAGGCCATACGCTCTGGTCGTGACTCAAGACAAAGTCACTTCGGTTACTGCCAATATTGATGGCGGCCAACCATTCAGAAGAACCTTTGGTGAGAACCTGGTATACACAGACTGGCAAAAAGATAGCTTCTTTTATGCGCTTCAGCAAATCGTTAATAATGGCGGAAAAATTGGCATCGAATATGATCATATCACCAAGGAGCGCCTAGACAAACTCCATGTAGCATTTAACCAAGCAGAATTTATCGATATATCGGTTGACTGTATGAAAATGCGTTCCATCAAATCAGATGAAGAAATTGCCCACATTATCCAGGGTGCTAATGTTTGTGATATAGGCGGAGCGGCTTTAGTTGAAGCAATCAAGGAAGGAGTCCCAGAGCATGAAGTGGCTCTTCATTCTACCCAGGCAATGGTTCGTGAAATAGCGAAACGCTATCCTCACTCGGAGCTTATGGATACATGGACTTGGTTTCAATCTGGAATCAATACTGATGGCGCACACAACCCTGTAACAACAAGAAAAGTTCAAAAAGGAGACATCCTCAGTCTCAACTGCTTCTCTATGATTGCTGGCTATTATGTTGCCCTCGAAAGAACCTTATTCTATGATCACGTTGATGATGAGTCTTTAAGGCTTTGGGAAAT
>LUMG01000143.1_pt1 | contig 13817 bp, 15 predicted proteins | sample 729691 | NCBI WGS metagenome assembly LUMG01 (sample SAMN03860269, study PRJNA289734) | marine metagenome | biome: seawater column; feature: ocean; material: water; isolation source: Red Sea water column Station 34 - depth 50m | place: Saudi Arabia: Red Sea | collected 2011-10-15 | depth 50 m
GAATCAACTCTTTGAAATGAAAATAAAATATCTTATCAAAATCACTGGAGAAACAAAAACCAATGCCAGCTCTGGTGCACTATCTTGTGCTGCAGGTCCTGGTGGTGGTGGCTGCTTTGGATTTGCTTGGTGGGATGATACTTCTGCATACAATGCATCGGTCTGGGATTTATCTCAAGAGACCTCGGTTGGCAATGTGAGTGCCAATGTGACTGGTACATCAATGATTCCTGCAATCATCATACCAATTCCCATACTGGCAAGAACACAATCAAATGCTTGCGAGGGTCTTTCTGATCAAATTGTCAGTTTTTTTTCTAATTAGTAATTATGCCTAGAATATTAAAAAATATAATTTTAGCTATAGTTCTGGTTATTCCATTAGATGTTTTAGCAAATAATGATGACCAAAGTATTCCAAAAATACTCCAATTGAATCCAGAAGATGCTTATTTAACTCGTTTGGTTGCTGCAATCAGTGAACGAGCACATTACTCGCAATCAACGATCAATAATGAATCTTCAATCAAAATACTCAATGAGTACATTGATACATTGGATCGTAATAAAATGTATTTTTCACAATCTGACATCATCTATTTCCAGCGTTATAAATATAAATTGGATGATTCTCTAAGAGACGGTGAATTGAGACCGATATTTGATATTTTTTCAACCTATCGCCTTCGAGTTCAGCAACGTCTGGATCACTCGCTGCAAGTGATTCATTCAATCGATGGTTTTGAATCTGATGAAGTATACCAATTCAAGAATACGAAGAATAAGTGGAAATATGATGAGAGCGTGATCAATAGTGAATGGACCAAGAAAACCACGAATGATTTATTATCACTTGTAATCGCTGGTCAAGAACTAAAAACCGCAAAAGAAACATTAAATAAACGATATCTTCGATTCATAAAAAGGATCAACGAATATGACGAACAAGATGTTCTCAATATTTTTCTAAATGCCTATATGAATCACCTAGATCCTCACTCAAGCTATTTAAATCCATCAGAAGCAGAGGAATATGAAATACAAACAAGCCTTTCTTATCAAGGAATAGGAGCCAGACTCCAAACAAATGATGACTTTATTCAGATCGTCGACTTAATACCTGGGGGTCCTGCTTTTAAAGATGGAACAATCAAACCATTGGATAAAATCATCGGTGTTTATGATGATGAGAAAATGATTGATGTAATCGGTTGGGATGTAAATGAAGTGGTAAAACTCATCAGGGGCCCCAAAGGTTCAGTCATTACTTTAAAAATATTACCATCTGATCAAGATGGCGATGCAATGCCATATGAAATCGCACTCACAAGAGATGAAATCTCTTTGGAGGAACAGGCTGCATCGAGTTTTATCAAGACAATTATTGATGATGGTCAAGAATATGAAATTGGCGTCATTAAGATTCCAGGTTTTTATCAAGACTATGCTGCACGACGAAGAGGTGATAAAGATTTCAAAAGCACCATGAGGGTCCAGTTGTCCAACTTAAAGACATGGAAAACAATATTGAAATTATTGATGACCCAATACCTGGTACCATTTATGATGGACCAATCTCAGTGGTTATCGATCGATTCAGTGCTTCTGCATCAGAGATATTTGCAGCAGCAATCCAGGATTATTCAAGGGGTCTTATAATTGGTCAGAAATCATTCGGCAAGGGATCTGTACAAAATCTGTATCCACTTGATCGTTATTCAAGATACAAATCAGAAAAGGGTTTTGGTCAGATGACACTGACTATTGCAAAATACTATAGGGTCAATGGCTCAGGAACCCAAAATAAGGGTGTCATTCCAGATATTACTCTACCCTCTTTTATCGATGAAGCAGTTGTTGGAGAGGAAAATAAAAATAATACGTTACCATGGGATCAAATCATCGGGCTCGATTATACAAAAGACCCTGATCTCGAAGTCACAAAGAGTATCATTACAAGGAATCATCAAATTAGAGAGAAAGATGACCCTGCTATTCAATACATGAATGATGAGATTGATTATTTTGAGAAAGAAAGTGAAATTGATTTAATCACTCTAAATTATGAAAAGAGATTGGAAAGAAGGGATTCAAAAAGAGATGAGGTAGAAAGCAGGCGAACAAGAAAGCTATTGGAGCTTGGCTATGATGATGATTATGATTTTGATGACTTTCGTGATGAGACCATTCTCAATCAAGTCTATTCTGTAATGCTAGATATGATTATGCAGAAACATCAGAGCGCATCTTCGATATCAAATGTTCAGATAGATAATTCCTAAATTTCTTACCCTCTACTTCGGCCATCTTTGATGGTGAATATCAATAATGAATTTGTGCTCATGAGTAACGTCTTGATGTACATGATCATGTGAGTGTTCATCATGAACGAATGAGTGTTCATGGTCGTGGTGGCCATCATCGTGATTGTGAGTATGATTATGAGTAATTCTTTCATGAGTGTGCATCATTCCTTCAGTTCTGTCTTCATTTGGCCAAAATAATAGGCTGAATAACAAACAAACCATCACAATCATAGAAAATAAGCTTGCTGTGAAGCTGAACCCAAACATAAATGCCAATTCACCAGCGAGCAAGTATCCAAAGAACCAAGATAAGTGTGACAATGAAAATTGAGCTGTAAAATACGCTGTTCTATCAGAAGGACTGGATGAAGCGTTCACAATCTTTCCAGATGGAATTTGTGAAAGTGATAGTCCGATTCCAGTTATGAACCACGTGATCAAAGCATATAAATAAATGGGTTCATAAGACATAAAAAACATAGAAAGTGCCAGCACAAAGACGCCGAGTTGCGTAATATATTTATCGATCATTTTTTCATTAAGATAAGGGTATATGAATGCAATAATCATTGAGCCAAGTCCTGATGAGGCCATAAATATGGCTACAGTCGTATCAGATAGGTAGAGATAATCTTTGACATAAATGACAGTGTTTACAATGATCATTGAACTCGATAATGCGATACCAAAATATAAAATAAAAAGAGACCTTAACCTGGGTGTTTTCATATAAGAAACAATACCGAACGATATCTCATCAACGATATTGCCTGTTCTTTCTATTACCTTATCCTTTGGTAATAGTGTAACCAAGATAATCACTGCCGAGATAATGAATGCAGCTGAATTGATAAGAAATAGGCCTGTATAGCTGAAATATAGAAGTGCTATGGCTGCAAATGTCGGGCTGAGAATATTCTCCAAGTCATATGCAACTCTTGAGTAAGCAAGTGCTTTACCATACTGTTTTTCATCTACCAAGATGTCTGGTATCAGTGCTTGAAAAACAGGCTTAAATCCAGCTGAAAATAAGTTTAAAACGAAAATTAGAACATAGATATGCCAGACCTGAGTGATAAATGGAATCATGAGCACAACAACGGCTCTTAAAACATCCATCAGTATTAAAAAATGTTTTCTAGGTATACGATGAACAAACCCTCCTATGATCGGAGCAAAAACAACATAAGCAATCATCTTGATTGCTAGCGCTATCCCTAAAACTCTACCTGCCTCATTTAATGCAAAATCATAGGCCAATAAAGCAAGAGCAATCGTGGAGAACCCTGTGCCAACCAAAGCAATGATCTGAGCAATAAATAATTGCAGAAAGCTTTTATTTGAGAATGGTGACGTGGTTGTCATCTAAGATAATTGGTAATTAATTGATAACAGCTCTTTCAACCAATCATTGAATATGGTTGATAAAATAATCTTTTCATCAATGCCTGATTTCTTCAGTAGGTTCTTTGATATACCAGATTCTGAATTCTTACTCACTGTTCCCTTAGATAAATCATAGACCTCAATGAGCTTTGCATCTAAATAGATCTTGGTTCTAAATGTAAATGGTCTAAAGTGAACATTTCCTGTCTTTCTCAATGGATCAATACACATATATGCATGTTTCGTATATTTTGAGAGATTTTCTATACATACCTCAATGGATGGCATAGTTGGATTGGTTAGTCTATATGTTTTAACGCTATACTTCCCTTCATGTGAAGATTGATCATCATTGGGTATTGAGTCGAGAATCAGCTTATTAAAAAGATTGAAATTATCCTCTGTCAGCTGGTCATTGATTTTTGAGAGGGTTGCAATATCTTGATTCAATACAAGCTTAGGTTTTTGTTCAAATTTTAAGTAGTCTTTCACCTATAACCCATTATAGTTAACTTACATCATAATATAATCAATCACCGATAGATTAAAGGAGGATAGTGATATGACTATTGGATATATTTGTTTATTGATATGCATGCTCTTACCAATATTTTGGGCTGGAGTATCTAAGTATGGATACAGTGAAGTCAAATATGATAATGAATCGCCAAGAGACCACATCGCTCTGCTCTCCGGGAAAGCAAAGAATGCCTATAATGCAGAACAGAATTGCTATGAAACATTTCCTGCTTTTGCAGCAGCAGTAATCATTTCCCATCAACTTGGGAATGATCAGTCGATGATTGATTTATTATGTGTGACCTTCTTACTGTCAAGATTGCTTCATGGGTACTTCTATATCATAGAGAAAGGCTCTTTAAGAAGCATTGTTTTCATTGTTGGTCTTATTGCAAATATTTGGTTATTTTTTGCTTAATCAAGCTCAATTTTGAGGAAATGATTCCGATAGTGTCTCAGCTCATATATTGAGTCATAAATATCATCTCTTGCTAGATGATTGGAGTTCTTAACAAATGATCTTGAGATATCAGGTGCCCATAGTTGAGCTGTAATCTTAATTGAGGTCACATCTAGATTCCGATATTGAAAATGATCTTCCAAGTCAGGCATGAGTCTAGCTAGGAATCGCCTGTCTTGACATATGCTATTCCCACACAGCGGAGCTTCTTTTTTATTTGTCAATTTTTTTAGAAATTCTAAGGTTTGATCTTCAGCATCTCTAATGGACAAGCTTGAAGACCTGACCCGATCCAATAAACCAGATCTTGAATGAGTTCTTTTATTCCAATCATCCATTTGATCAAGCCTCTCATCATCGTGGTAAATTGCTAAATTGGGTCCTTCTGCGACAATTTCTAAGTCAGCATCAGTCACAACCGTTGCAATTTCTAGAATTGAATCATTAAATGTATCAAGACCTGTCATCTCAAGGTCAATCCATATGAGTCGTTTTGAAGAATTTGACATAGAGACAGATTTTATCAAACTTATACAATCATATTGAGAAAACTTAAATAATGACTGCACCAAATAAAATATCGATTGTAACTGAACTCTATGGCAATAGAGGGCTTTGCTGGAATGCGATTGATGGCTTTCAATCATTTATTTTAATTCAGAAACAATCAAATCTGGTGATTGGCGATAGGGTCATTTGCAATGAACTTATTTCTGACGATTGCACCATTCAAAAAATACTAGATCAGGACAATTCACTCAAGAAAATGGGGTCGAATGGTGTGACTCAGAATATTGCGAATAATGTAAGCAATGTCGTTATTGTGCTGTCCTCTCAACCCAAACCCAATTTATTCTTACTGGACAAGCTGATACTGATTGCCGAGACAAATCAATGCAAAGTCAATATCGTCATCAATAAATCTGATTTAGATCATGTATCTCTCAAAGAATCACTCAATTATTATCTTGATCTGGGTTATCCAATATCTGTTGTCTCTGCAAAAGAGAATATCAATAAGGATTCGCTATTGGATATCTTAAAAAATGAATCTTCCATATTATTGGGTCAATCTGGTGTAGGAAAGTCGACACTGATAAATTGGTTACTGAAGGAACAAACAATAAAGACCAATACACTTTCAGAAAAAAATCGACGCGGAAGACATACCACAACAACAACTAAGGTCCATATCATGGGTGATCATACTTATCTTTTTGATACACCAGGTATGGAAAATTTATATCCAGATATTTCAAATAAACATCATATTCAAGATGGATTCATTGAAATGTTGTCATCAAGGAATAACTGTAAGTACAGGGATTGTTTGCACGTAAATGAACCGAAATGCTCTGTCAAAGATTCAATGCTGAATTCTGAATCATCGAAAAGACGACACACTCACTATGTAAAAATACTGGAATCTATTTCTTAGTTACCAGTGATCGATTATTCAAAGCTTGAGTCAATGTGCTTGAGTCAACATATTCAAGTTCACCGCCCATAGGTACTCCGTATGCAATTCTAGTGGCCTCTATATCTGTATCTTCTATCAGGCTTAATATATATGATGCTGTTGCCTCGCCTTCTATTGTAGGGCTGTTTGCCAAGATAATTTCCTTCACGGAGCCATCTTTTATAATTGATTCTAGCTTATCGAGTTTAAGCTGATCCGGTCCGATGCCATCGAGTGGAGAAAGTTTCCCCATTAAAACAAAGTATCTACCGTTGAAAGACATTGAATTCTCAATCGCTATCATATCTGCAGGTGATTCAATTACACAAAGCAATGCTGAATCTCTTTTTTGATCGCTACAAATTTCACATACTTCAGAATCTGTATACATTCTGCAATTCGAGCACTCGTTGATATTATCTAGAGCATTTTTAATGGCATCTGAGAGAAATAATGCTTTTTCCTGATTCTGTTGAATCAGATTAAATACAATTCTTTGAGCACTCTTAACTCCAATACCTGGAAGACCCTTAAATGCATTTACAAGATCTTGCAGAATTGGACTAAAGTGTTTCATTTGGTCTCTTCAATGGTGGCATCAAATAGATCCACATATTCTTGAACCAAAGGATCAGAACTGGCTCTCGACTCATTCATAATGATTTGCTCTTCATTTTTAATTTTTTCTTCGCCTGCCAGGGTTTTTCCATTTTCTTCTTCAATCTGAATAATGACTTTATTAACCTCTTCATATTGATTGATAAGGAATGAGCTCAAATCATCTACAGCTCGATCGATCATTTGATGTTCATTTTGACTGTGAATTTTTAAGTAGAGAATATGATTATCGATTCGATCAAAGAAACAATTAGACGCGAGTTGTTTAACAGCACCTCTGATACTCATTTTTGAGACTTCATTCGTCCAGTTTTTCGATGAAATAATGCTTGTTTCTAAGTTTCCATTGGTTAATGGCTCAGATTTTTTAATTTTTTTTTGTGTTGTGCTAGGCTCTTTGTTTTCGACAGATTGTTCATCAGATAGTTGAAAAGCAAACATTCTGAGTATGGCCATTGTGAATCCTTCTCTGGCACTGGGAGCCAAAGACAGGTCTTTTTTTGAATTGATGGCAATCTGATAAATCAATTGGATGAGTTCTGGTGAATGATTATTTGATAATTCGATGATTTCATCCTGAACATCGACTTTAGAAGCATCTAATACTTGAAGATAGGCAATTTCTTGAGCAATGCTTGCGATGTTATCTAGTACGTCATTGTAATTTGGATATTTTGAATCCAATCCGTCGAGCTGCTCTTTGAGCAGTTCTGAATCTTGATTTAGAATAGATTGGACAATCGAAAGAGCATATTTATTGTCAATCAATCCCAGCATATCGATTACATTGTTTTCAGACAATTCATAGTCTTCATAAGCTAGCGCCTGATCCAACAAACTCAATGCATCTCGCATGCTTCCATCAGCTGATTTACTGATAATAGATAACGCGCCCTCCTCATATTTTATCTTTTCCGCATCAAGTATTTCCTTCATTCTCTGAGTAATTTGCTCTTCTGATATTTTCTTTAGATTGAACTTTAAACACCTAGACAAGACTGTGATTGGGATTTTTTCACTCTCTGTGGTTGCCAATAAGAATTTCATATGTTCTGGGGGTTCTTCGAGTGTCTTTAAAAGTGCATTGAATGCCTCTTTTGTGAGCTGATGTACTTCGTCAATCAAGTAAACTTTGTATCGTCCTACAGTTGGTGTGTATTGAGTGTTCTCTAATAAGTCTCTGGTATCATCGATTCCTCTTTGTGATGCTGCATCAACTTCTATTAGATCCATGAAGTTACCCTCATCAATGGAAACACATGATTCACATTTACCGCATGGCTCAGGTGTGATACCAGTGTCACAATTGAGAGATTTGGCAAATAATCTAGCAATGGTGGTTTTCCCCACACCTCTCGTTCCTGTGAATAACAATGCGTGATGTACTTTATTCTGCTTGAGAGAGTTTTGAATGGCTTTTACAACATGATCTTGCCCTGAGACTTCTGAAAAGCTCTTGGGGCGCCATTTTCTTGCCAGTACTAAATAGTTCATCGTCTATGAAATTTAACAACAGTGGAATAAGATATATTACAATCTTCTCAGTTGGAAGTAACCATAGAAATGAATGAAGAACACATAGATGTATTAATTGTTGGTGCTGGCATATCTGGGATTGGTGCTGGATATTATTTAAAAAATAAGTGCCCAAGTAAAAGCTTTAAGATTCTTGAATCTCGGAATAATTTAGGTGGAACCTGGGATTTATTTAAATATCCGGGAATTCGGTCTGACTCTGATATGACAACGATGGGTTACAGATTCAAACCATGGACCGGAAAAAACTTGGTTGCAGGTGGTGGTGCCATTCTTGATTATTTAAATGATGTCGTGGATGAAAATGGTTTTAGAGACAAGATTCAATATGACTCGCACGTAACCAAAGCATGGTGGAAGTCAGATGAATCAAAATGGTATGTCACTTATCAAGATAGCGCTCATGGCAATGAGAGCATGATTACATGTAATTTCCTATACTTTTGTGTTGGATACTATGATTATGAGAATGGTCATGAGCCTGAATTCGAAGGTCAAAGTGATTTCAATGGAGATATTATTCACCCTCAACATTGGCCAGAAAATCTGAATTATAAAGACAAGAATGTTGTGGTTATAGGAAGTGGCGCCACCGCAGTCACATTGATTCCATCTATGGCAGATGAAACAAAACATATCACCATGCTACAACGCTCACCCACATATTATATGGTTAGACCCAATATAGACCCCATTGGTGCTTTCTTTAGGCGATTCATGGGGAAGACGGTGTCTTACTTTGTTATGCGATGGAAAAATATCCAATTGCAATCATGGTTCTTTAAGCGGGCAAGAAAAGATCCGAAACTGATTAAAGAATTCTTGATTGGTGTAGTAAAAGAAAAGCTTAATCCAGAATACAACGTAGATAAGCATTTCACACCTTCTTATAATCCATGGGAGCAACGTCTTTGTCTCGTCCCAGATGGTGATTTATTCAATGCCATTAATGAGGGTAAAGCATCAGTTGTCACAGATCATGTTGATTCATTTACATCAAATGGAATTAAGCTCAAATCAGGCAATGAGTTACCAGCTGATATCATCGTGACTGCAACCGGTTTAAAATTGATGATATGCAGCAATATTGAAATAAAAGTAGATGATGAGACCATCGATATTTCAGATACCATGACATTCAAAGGCATGATGGTCAGTAATGTTCCAAATGTGGTATGGACTTTTGGCTATACAAATGCTTCATGGACTTTAAGAGCTGATTTAACAGCTGAGTATACATGCAAGATCCTAAATTATATGGATAAGCATGATTACAAAGTTGCAACACCATCGCCGAACTCGGAAATTGGTGAAGATGGAACATGGCTAGATTTTAATTCTGGTTATGTAACAAGATCAGCACATCTATTCCCAAGAAATGGTGACAGGGATCCATGGAGAAATACTCAGAATTACATTAAGGATGTTGTGGACCTAAGATATGGAAATGTTAAGGATGAGGAACTGATTTTCAGTAAAAACTAACCTCATTCATTTCGCATTCTTTCCTTGTACTTAATCGCTTTTGATTTGTATTGCCACTTTACCTTTTGCTTCTCGGTTTGCTAATGACTCAATTGCCTCTCTTGTTTGCTCAAGAGAATAAATCTTTTCCACTTTTGGCTGTATCAATTTTTTGGCATGCATTTCAAATAACTCATTGAAGTTTTTTGCATTCAGCATTGCTTCTCTCATGCAGAAGCTGCCCCAAAAAACACCTACAATCTGACAACCTTTTAACAAGGCCAAGTTAAGTGGAATCTTTGGAATACTTGATGTAAATCCAATCACAAGATACCTTCCCTTCCATGCCATCGCTCTCAAAGCTGGTTCTGCATAATGACCCCCGACTGGATCAAATACTACATCGACACCATTTCCATTGGTGAGTTCTTTAATTTGACTCGAGAAAGCTTTTTGATCATCACTGTCGCTTAAGTCTTTTGAATAAAGAATGACTTCATCGGCACCTGCTTCTTTGCAGAGCTCTAATTTTTCCACCTCTGATGCAGCAGCAATGACTCTTGCTCCCATTGCTTTAGCCACGTGTATCGCTGTAATGCCTAATCCTCCAGCCGCACCCATTATCAGAACGTTGTCATTTTCTTGAAGTTCAGCTCTTTGCTTGAAAGCATGTATTGATGTCCCATAATTCAATGGAAAGATTGAACCTGTCAAATAATCCATCGATTCTGGTAATGGCATAATATTAAACTGATTACAAATTGCGTATTCAGCAAAACCACCGCTACCTTTGAATCCTATGACTCGGTCTCCTGGCTTCCATCCCTTAACTTTTGAGCCTACATCCTTTATGAGACCTGTAAATTCTCCACCTGGTGAAAATGGGAATTCAGGCTTGATTTGATATAAACCTTGAACCACCAAAACATCAGGGAATGCCACGCCTGCTGCATAGACTTCAATGAGGACATCATTATCACCCGGTGTTGGGATATCAATACTCTCTATTTTATGTGAAGCGATTGGTCCAAATTCTTTGCATAAATAAGCCTTCATTGTTACTCCTTTGATATTTCTACTGAGGCGATTCGATCGCCGTGATATGTGCCAAAATATAACTGTCCATTCACTGATAATGCAACAGTCGCAGTGCCCATGACAGTATTTGAATATTTGTAAGAATTGACAAGCGATAAATCAGATTGTTTTAGATGATAAGCTGCAAATGGAAGTGGGCATTGATTGATCATCGGATCCTCAAAAATATCTTTTGCAAATACCCCACAGTAAATCAATGAATCTAGACCGCTGTAATCTTGAGTGCCAACCCATAAGTAATCGCCGTCGATTGTAATGTTGTCTGGTATTCCGTTCATACTGAATGATGCTTCTATGGTCTTTGAGCTCAAATTGTATTTTGATATCTTATTGCCAAATGCATAGTTAATAAATAAATTGCTTTCATCGTTAGACAACTCAACGCCGTTTGGAAAAGCGCCATCTGTATTGATTAATCTTTTAAAACCATTTTTTCTTGTCCAATGATAGACGTAACCCGTATCCTCCTTTGTGGTGTCCATGACAGCAAGCATCAACAGGGATATATTTTTATCGTACATTTGGGAAACATAAAATGAACCATTGGACTTCAGTGCGACATCGTTAAAATATCCATGCGCCGGGGCATCAACGCACCCTCTCCATGTAAGTGACCAAGCATCATTGATTTCAATCAATTCAAATAATTCAATGGTTTCTGTAGGCATATGATTGACGATAGCCAGTTGATAAGATCCATCAATACGTTGATTGATATCGATGCCATGGGGAGAAAATATCATGTTCTCTCTCTCGCATTCTGGATCTCCCCAGACATTATCAGACATTTCGATTTCTATATTTTTCTTAGTGCCATTTGTCGTATCCAATAATGATAAATTTCCACGAACATTAACTGGGCTCAATGGGGTGATTGCACCGAATTCGGATACGAGTATGTGCCTTCCATCGGGAAGTGCTGCTAGATCTTCAGGATTTTGAAAGTCACAATAAACAGTCAAAGCATCATCGGATTGACATCCCTCAATATAGTTGACTTGTTCGATATTTGCTTGAGTGACAAACAAGTAAACCAGTAATGCAATAAAGGCAATGAACAAACAAATAATTGCAATAACGATGTATCGAAGAATTTTGTATAAAATTACCACTCGCCTTTATTGCCCATGAGTGTTCCTTTTAGAATTTCCTGCATGTCAGCAGATTGAGGTTCAGTTCTTGCAAGAATCCTTGAAAACCTCTCTTTGATCATATCGTCATAACTTGTATGAGGAAGGATATAAAAATGATTCTGCTTGATAGCATCAAATGTTGTGTCGGCGATTTCATTGGGTTCTTTACCCCTCTTTAAAACTGAAGAAGCCAGTTTTTTCAGAATAAAATTTGTCTTATTTGAAGAGGAAAGATGATCTGGCCTGTTACGATTTGATTCAATAATATTCGTATTGACAAAACCTGGGCACAATACTGATGCACCAATGTTTGATTTGATATTCTTTAATCCTTGCCATAATGATTCACTTAATGCCAATGCAGCATGTTTGCTGACACCATAAATTGCCTCACCTGGCAAAATTCCTGCAAGAGATATTGTATTCAAGACATGCCCCTCTTCCTTATGATTGATCATGTGAGGTACAAATGATTGAATGCCATAAAGCGTGCCGTAAAAATTAACTCCTAAAACCCAATCCCAGTCTTTTTCATCCAATTCCCATATTCCATCAGCAACTACAGTGCTGGCCCCACATGACTCAACACCAATGTCTGATATCTTTTTGACAGCAATATCGAGAGCATCTTGTTCAATATCAGCAAGAACAATGTTCATTCCTTCATTGGCAAATTTTTCTGCCAATGCATAACCAATCCCGCTGGCAGCTCCTGTTATCACAGCTGTTTTACCTTTAAAATCTTTCATCATTTACTCCTTGCTAAGAAAACACATATTAATTGATTACCAACGTCTTAATCAAAATTAATACCTTCCTTTTTCAACAATGCCTTCTTTTTTCTAACGCCACCCTTTGCAGAATATCCTCCGATAGAACCATTTGAAGAAATTACTCTGTGACAGGGAGTCTTTATTGGTCTTGGATTCCTTCCACATGCATTGGCAACAGCCCTATAAGCATTGGGCTTTCCAATGGATTCTGCTAACTGTTTATATGTAATGGTATGACCAGAAGGAATCTTATCAATGGCTTTCCAAACTTTTTTTTGAAATTCTGTGGGCTTTTTAGACACTTTGAAATGGTACCCTCATTTTATATCGAGGGCACCATTAAATTAATTAATCAGTCTAGTTGAAGTGGAAACATTTGAAAACTTCCAACGAGATCTGAATTCTCATTGTCAGAATTGTATAGCGGAGAGAGCGGCTGAGCAGCCTTCCATTCATCACTATTGAATAATGATTCCGCCTAATCCTTCCTGCCACATATCAATTTCAAAACCATGTGCTTCAAACAATGCTTTGCTTTGTTTGAAGTTCTCAATGGCCTCATTAAATCGTCCGGGCTTTGGTTTCCAAACCCAAACTTGAACTGTTGCAGGTGCATTGCACATCTCATCATCAATCAATGTCATTTGATAATTTCTAGGATTGCTTTTTACTACCTCACTATCCCAAAACTTTTGGACGTATTGATCCCATTTAGGGCTTGAGTATCTAGTTTTAGCTCTTTGACTTGGCGATTCATAGAAGTCATACCAACGAACAATTAAATCGCCCCCTCTTCCTATTTGCTGCATTCCTACACCAACATTCTGTCCTACTTCTTGTCCAATCTTAATAGCTTCTCTAAAAAGATCTTCTGCCTGAGTTATTTCCTCAGCATCAATCTCATAAACCCAAACATCCGCCTCAATGGCATATAAATTTAATGTAAGGCTTAGAGATAAAAATGACATTATTGAAATTGCTAGTCTCTTCATATTATTCTCCAAATATAATTTAAAAAAAAAGGGGAGCCTTCTCAGGCCCCCCTTAAGTTATATTCAATATAGC
>LUMG01000111.1_pt1 | contig 13776 bp, 14 predicted proteins | sample 729691 | NCBI WGS metagenome assembly LUMG01 (sample SAMN03860269, study PRJNA289734) | marine metagenome | biome: seawater column; feature: ocean; material: water; isolation source: Red Sea water column Station 34 - depth 50m | place: Saudi Arabia: Red Sea | collected 2011-10-15 | depth 50 m
CTTTGTTATACCATGCCATACCATATGTTGGATCTGAATCTATTGCTTTTTCAACACAGTCTAATGCTTTTGCATAATTCTTTTTTTCATAATTTACTAATGATTTTAAATTCCAAGCTTCTGGATTTGTTACATCAATATCTAAAATTTTATCGTAAACTCTCATTGCCTCTGAATGATCATCCAAATGAAATCGTGAATATCCGAGTTTGAGCATTGCTTCAACGTCATTTGGATCTGCTCTCAAAATCATCTCAAAATTTATCACAGCTTCTTCTAATTTTTCATCTGCCATCAAATTGATACCTTTTTTGAAAAGTCTGTCTCTTTGATAATTTACATTTGTTAGACTTGTCTCATCTTTTTTTGCTAGTGATGTATCTTTTTTCTTATCCTTCATGAATTAGATTTCTACATTTAACGGATAAATATTAAGCTGCTACTAGTGGTAAATTCGTGCCTAATATGGCTAGAAAATGTAATTAAATACTAGATATTGAAAGAAACGATTATGCCGTCATCTGACCATTTTACTGTTAAAGGCAACTCTCCATACAAGCAAAAAAATGGTATCTTTGAGGTGGAATTTGCTATTACTGAAGCAAAACCTACTGATGAACAAATTGCTCAAAAATCATTTCTTCCATTATGGCGTGAAAAATCTCATCTCAATATAAAAAATGGAGAATTTGAGGTAACTCTAGGTTCTCAATCAAACCCATTACCTGAAAAAATTTCTGCATTCACAAGCGTTTGGATTATAGTCGTTGATCAATTTTCATCTGTCGGTTCATCATTTGAATTTCAAGTACCTGAAACAATGAGAAAAACTCCTCAACCAAAACCTGAGTCAACTCAAACAAAACCAAAACAAGTATCACGTTCCTCTGGTGCAGGTGTAAAAGGTCCACCTGGACAACCTGGTCCTGATGGAGACAAAGGAGACAAAGGAGACAAAGGTCCACCTGGTGACAAAGGTCCTACTGGACAAAAAGGTGTTACAGGAGACAAAGGAGACAAAGGAGACAAAGGTCCACCTGGTCCAAAAGGCGAAAAAGGAGACAAAGGAGAAAAAGGCCTCACAGGTGACAAAGGAGACAAAGGAGAACAAGGAGGTCGTGGATTATCTGGAGACAAAGGCGGCACTGGTCCGCAAGGTCCATCTGGCGATAAAGGATTAACTGGTTTACGTGGAGACAAAGGAGAAAAAGGTCCTACTGGCCCTCCAGGTGTTCAAGGAGACAAAGGAGTTCCTGGTTCTGTTGGTGAAAGAGGAGACAAAGGAGTCACTGGTCCAATGGGAGAAAAAGGTCCTACCGGTCCACAAGGTCCACAAGGTGAAAAAGGTAAGATTGGACTAACTGGTCCAATTGGAGAAAAAGGTCCACGCGGTCCACAAGGTCCACCTGGTGAATTCAAGGCCCACAAGGTGAACAAGGAAAACAAGGTTTGCAAGGTCCACCTGGAGACAAAGGATCACAAGGTCCACAAGGTCCTGTTGGCGACAAAGGTCCACGCGGTCCACCTGGCCCACCTGGAGAAAAAGGTCCAACTGGTGGAATGTCAGAAGAACAAAAACAACTGTTCAAAGATATGCTTGACATATTGGTTAGGAAAGGAATAATTTCTGCTGAAGAGCAAATTGAGCTACAGAGTCATTTGTATTAGATTTCAGTACAAACTTTCTGCAACCGTTCTATAAGGTTGAAGCCATCTCTCATGGTTACATTCTGTGCATTTGAATAACCATCGTCTTTTTCTTGTAACCACTTTTGGCATAACTACTACTTCGTGTTTTGTTCTAGCCATACAATAATCACATCGTCTTTCTTCATACTGTTTTGGTTTATCCTCAATTCCTAAAAAATCCGCAAGTTTTCTAAAATCGTTTTTTAATTCATCCACAAGTTTCTGATTGTAAATTGTTGCTGCAGGATGAAATGTCACAAAAAACTTTCTTCCATCTTTTTCAATAATTTTACCATGATTTTTTGTTATTTCTTTTCCATCCAATAGTGTTCCATATGCCGTATTTCCCATAATGCAAATTATCTTTGGATTAATTATTTCAATTTCCTGATTGATAAAATCATTACATGATTCTTCTTCCTTTTTTGACGGAACTCTATTTTTTGGAGGTCTACATTTTACGATATTTGTAATATACACATCTTCTCGATTTATCCCTGTATCTTCTAAAATCATATCCAATCTTTTTCCGGCTGCTCCAACAAATGGCTCTCCATGTATGTCTTCATTTCTTCCAGGTGCTTCACCTACGAAAATCACATCTGCATTAAAATTTCCTTTACCTGGAACTGCCTTTATCCGTGTTTCAGACAATTCGCATTTTTTACATTTCTTGACATTTTCTGCAATTGACTCTAATTTGTGCATATGATGGTTTTAGAACTACTGAATAATTAATCTAAACTCATTTGAGATATTGCAGGTAAAGTAAAGAAATACTCGTCTTCAAACTCAAAGTCTGTTTCACCTTTTTCTCTTAATGACTCAAAGTAATTACTACAATCAGAATGAAACTGTAAATTGGTATTATTTTGACCTGACATACATATCGATCTAAAACAATTCTTTTGTTTGGCTTTGTGAGATTAATTTGTTAAACTTGTGTGTATGTTTTACGCATTAAAAGAATACATAATAGAACCAAGTCCAAAATGCAATTATGAGCGATTTACAAAAATCTGAATCAGAATTTATCCTCAATGAACAAAATGCACCTGATTTGGAATTTCTAAAATTCTTTGACCCTACTACAATGAGCATTCATCTAAAAGAAAATCAAAAACCTCTAGGCAAGAAAGGAAAACCTGGAAGTTTTGAATTAGTAGAGCTTGACACAAAAACACTTGACCGTGATTATCTTGAAATAATGACAAATCAAATTTTATCTGCAATAGATGATGAAACTCTTGGAAATACTGAAATCTCAAAACCTGGTGCTTTGGTAATACAGTACCGAGATTATAGAATTGCAATTACTCGACCTCCGTTTTCTGAACTATTAGAAATTACAATAGTGCATCCAATTAAACAAATGTCGTTAGAGGATTATCAACTATCTGAAAAATTAATGTCTAGATTAGAAAAACAAGCAGAAGGAATTCTTATCTCTGGTGCACCTGGTTCTGGAAAAAGTACACTTGCATCTGGAATTGCAAATTTCTTTAATCGTTCAGGAAAAATTGTTAAAACATTTGAATCTCCACGAGATTTACAAGTTGATTCTGGAGTAACTCAATACACTAGATTAGATGGAAGTTTTGAAAATTCTGCTGACATTCTATTGCTTGTTAGACCTGATTACACTATCTTTGATGAAGTCAGACGAAGAGAAGATTTTAGAATTTTTAGTGATCTCAGATTAACTGGAGTTGGCATGGTTGGAGTCGTTCATGCAAATACTCCTATTGATGCAATTCAGAGATTCATTGGAAAAATTGAACTTGGAATTATCCCAAATGTCCTTGATACCGTAATTTATGTAAAAGATGGCGGAATATCCAAAGTTTATGATTTGGTGCTAAAGGTCAAAGTTCCATCTGGAATGGTTGAACAAGACTTGGCACGACCTGTAATTGAGATATCTGATTTTGAAACAAACACTTTGGAATACGAAATTTACACATTTGGAGAGGAGAACATCATAATTCCTGTAGATCAAAATGGTTCACAAAAAACTGGAATAGAACATTTAGCCGAAGAACGAATACTTGAACATCTGTATAGATTTGATTCTAATCCGAAAATTGAATTTCAAGGCCCTGGAAGAATCAAAGTATTTGTTTCAGGTGATTCAATCCCTTCTCTAATTGGAAAAGCTGGTAAAAACATTCAGGAATTGGAAAAAACCATTGGATTACACATCGATGTTGAAGAACATGGTTCACAAAAACAATTACCATCCATGTCTTTACCTTACGATTTTTCTGAATCTGGAACTGCGTTGATATTTGAAGTGAACAGAGAATTCACTGGAAATATTGCTAATTTCATTGTAAATGATGAATTTCTCTTCTCATCTAGAATTGGCAAAAAAGGAAAAATCAAGGTCTTAAAACGTTCATCTGAAGGAAAGCGTTTTTCTAGATTTGTTAACAATGACGATAATTTGGAAATATTTCTAAAACAAGATTAGATTCCAACTTGAATGCACTCTTGAAAAATTTCAAATACTAGTTGATGTCATAGAAGATATGTGTGGAGACCCAATGCTTGATTTGCTATATCTTGCCGCTCCAATTGCATTACTAGGTGCCGGAGGATTATTTTTCCTCAAAGGCAGTCGTAAAAAGATAGAAGAAATTTTTAGTTGAATTTTAAAATTCATCAAAACTACTCATTAGTTTTGGATTTGCTTTAAAAAATGTCACAAATTTTCTAATCTGTCTAATTGTCTTTGGATTAAGATGATGTTCAATTCCTTCTGCATCTTGATTTGCTATTTCTTTCCCAATTCCTAAAATTTCAAAAAAGTCTAGTAAAATTCCATGTTTCTGTTTAATCATATCTGCTATTCGCTGACCTTTTTCTGTTAAATTAATTCCATAATATTTTTCATATTCTAAAAATCCCTCTGCATCTAATTTTTTGAGCATCTTTGTTACACTTGGCGCACTAACATTCATGTATCTTGAAATATCCAATGTTGCAGCATATCCTTTCATATCCACTAATTCTGAAATTACCTCCAAATAATCTTCAACTCTGTCTGAGATAGAAATTGTTTTTTCAGATTCATGTGCTGCCTTGATTGAATCTAATCTACGTGATGTCTTCTTTTTCATTATGGCGATATGAATTTGCTTTTATATAAATTGGAAATTATTGTGACAAAATCTTGACTTGAATGTAGCAGATTTTGATCACTGTCTGTTAACTATATTTTCCAAAATATCAATAAATGACTGATCCTCTTAGGGAAAAAATTGAAAAATTACGAATAATGAGGGAATCAGCTTCTAGACGTAGTGCTTTGTACAGTGACATGGGAAAACTAGATGACAAAAAAACCTCTCAGTCTCTTGGCGCACTAAATCGTGCATCTGCACCTGGGAAAAAAATGCAAAAATTGGGATTTCTCATGTTGTGGATTCCTGAACCAACGGGAGTAACTGTTGCAGTTGGGGCGCCGATGATATTGGCAGGCAGATATCTGGATAAAAAATACAATGGGTCCACATTGAAGGATATTGGCTCTAGCACTCATGAGACACTTACATCAATCAATCAATTCAAAACATCTCTGTAATTGCTTTAGTTTTTATTTTATCTGATATGATATAGTGTATGCCAACACGTCTTCAGGTTCTGATTCCGATTGGAATTGCAGCTGTAATCGTTGGTGTTGCTGGCATGTTATCTCTTCCATCTGAAGTACAACTTGAGGCAAATTCTGACTTTTTAATGGGCACTGTGCAATTAGATGATAAACTTCTTGAAGTATACATTGCAGATACTGATCCGCGTAGAATGCGTGGCTTGATGTGGGAGTCTGAAAGTTTCCTTGCCAATGATAAAGGAATGTTGTTTGTGTTTAATGAACCTGGAAATAGACCTATGTGGATGAAAAACATGCAATTCCATCTTGATATTATCTGGTTTAATGAAAAAGGCTCTGTCGTAGCAATTGAAAAAAATGTTCCTCCGTGTATTACTCCTCTTGAAGTAATGAGCTGCAAGTCTAATGGAGTTTCTGCTGATAATGCACAATATGTCCTTGAACTGATCTCTGGATATGTTGATGAACACTCCATTACTGAAAATTCTCGATTAGAAATTATCTCGATTTAGATGAATCTGTTTTATCAAAGAACGTATCTTGTCTTAGGAATATTTTTTGTATTCGTTGGAGCATATTCAGGATATGATGCCGGAACCAGTTTCCAAACTAATACTACTGTAATAGTAATTATTGGAAGTATTGGTTTCATTATCGGTGGAATTTATCTTCTTATCACATATCTGAAAAACCGAAAGATCTTAAAACGAGTTGGTTAATTTGTATAGTATGACTGATTTTAAAAAAATTGCCGCAGATGGTTTTGAAATTAATGCAAAAACCCTCGATAACAATCCTGATGATGCAGCAGCACGTTCTTACATGTTAGGAATTATGATGGCAAAACATCTAGACGATGAGCATGTGAAACGAGCAAAAAGGTACGTAATTGATTAAATGAATTTTTACATATTATTACTATCTCTTGTAATAGTTGTTTCAATTGGTTCCAGCTATGCATATGCATTAGATTACACATATCCTACCATCAATCAAAGACTAACTGAAATTCCTACATATTGTGCTGTTGAATCAATTAGTGATAAAATCGAACCTTCTGAAATGAATGAAATGATCTCTAAATCAGAACTCGCAGTTAACATGTGGAAAGCAAAGTTGCAGGAATCTGAAACAACAAACAAAGAATTCTGGGACATGAAATTCAAAAAAATTGGAAAAAATGAATCTGTAAGTGATGATTGTACAATCACTATATTGTTTAGAGATGATCCTGAATTCTCTGGTTCATTACTTAGTAAAACACTTGGAGCATTTATGAGAAATTCAATTTACATCTATTATGAAAATCAACAATCAATTTATGGTGACAAATGGATGGATGGTATTCTAAAAACTACAATACATGAAATGGGCCATACCTTCGGTCTTGGTCATTACACGACTGATGATAATGACTATAATAGAAAAATTGCAACACGTGATGAGTCTCCTCCTTCGATAATGTTTGCTCCTGCACATGTAAACCCTGATTTGAGAAAGATTACTGAAATTGATGTTCAACTTGTCCGTTCAATTTATGGAAGTTATGGATTTCATGCATTTTCTGAACAAAGACCTAGTGAAATAATTATTGAAAACCCAATCTCTCCATTAGATCCTACATATCCGTTTGAATCTACTGAAATTTCCAAAAACACTGTAAAGTTATTTCGCCATCAGGATACTATGATGACAATTTCTGGTCAGATAAACAACACTGTATACATGTCAGGACATCCTGTTTTCATATTGATTACAAACCCTGATCTTTCTGTTGAGGTTCTAAAAGTTAAACCAACTAGAAGTGGATTTTTTGAAACATATATGAATTTTAATTACAAGTCATTACCAGGAAAATATTCAATTGAATTTGCATATATTGATAAAATTGATCAAAGCAAAAATCTAATTTTTGATGTAGAACAAACCGATATTCCACTTGCACCAAAATCTGAAAATCTAAACATTCTTCAGGTTAACAATGATGCTGAAAGATTTTTTGAAATGGGTTTGTATGGTGATGCTATAAAAAACTACAAAGTAGTCATGAATAATGCTGACAAAATCCAAGAACCATTGTATCTGAACGCTTTGAATAAAATTGGTCTAGCATTAATCCAATTGAAAAATTATGAAAAATCACTGTCGTATTTTGAACAGGTGTATGAAATCAATCCTAACTATCCAAACATTGGACAAAATCTCAAAACATCAAAATCATTAATTGAAAATAATGGACAAACGATTACTACTGATTCCACAGTTTCACTTCCTGGTTGGATTAAATCAAATGCGGGATGGTGGATAAATGGACAAGCCACTGATCAATTATTGTTTGATGCATTTGAATACATGCAAAACAAAGGACTAATTGGAACTTACGAATTTTCAAACTTTTCTCAACCTCATGTTCCTTATTGGCTTGTTGATATTGTTACTTGGTGGGTTGATGAAAAAATTTCAGATGAGGAATTTCTTAAAACTGTAGATTATCTGTTGAAGCAAGGGATAATAATAATTTAAAAAAATACTGTGATTAATTATCACACTTGTTAGGATGCTTGTTTTTGTCCTATTAATGACAAAAGAGGCATTGCATCCCATTGATACATGTATGATGAAAGAAATGATTTGCATGTGTCATTGTATTTATTGAAGAAATCTTCTGCTGTATTTTTATCTCCTTCAATTACTGACATTGCGGTTTTATTATCATCAAATGAACCGCTCCAAATCATGTTTCCTTTTGCATTCCAGTCGTCAATGATTGTAGCAATTGTGCCTGCGGCAGCTGCTACATCCTCTGCTTTGGCATCTTCTTTGAAGACGCTAACTAAAACATATGGTGATTTTTCAGCCATTACGAAGTTGTCACTAGGACGATATTAAAATTCGATGTACTTTTCAAAACCTTGTTCTAATAAGATGGAAAGCGCCGTTAGCAACATTCCAGTAGTTGACGACATGTATTCTGGTTTAAGATCAAAGCATACGATGCTGTGTCACTAACGGCATGTACAGACTTCTTCATTTGAATAATTAAAACTAGTTTTGAACTTAGATTGTTATTCTCTACTATTAGAATATAATTATTTTTTCTATACTCTGAGATTTTATAATATTTGATTTGGAATGATCTTCATTTTCAATATCAAAACAATTTTCTAACTTTTTTTACACAAATTTGTATTAAATATTTCAAAAAACAAAATACTGTACAGAAAAATTTAAGTGAATTGTTTTTTGTGCTTTTCCTTTTTTGTTTTAAGTCTTTAGAGATTATCTCATTCTATAATGTTAGAATGAGACTTTTCCTAAAATAGGGTTTCAAAAAGAAATCAATTGTTGAAGAAATCTGTCTTTGCCATACTTGGAATTGCAATGTTATTGCTTGTAATACCTAGTGCTTATTCAATTGATAATAGTAAGGTGAGATATTACTCTGTGGTAGAAGTTACTGAAACAAGTCTTAATCTTGCTCTAACCAGTCTCGAAAATCAAGACTTTGATTCTACAAAAAAATTCATAGAATTTGGTTCAACACACTTTTCAAAGAATCTGGAAAAATTAAGAGCAGTTGATCCCGAACTTACAGATGAAGCTCACATATCACTGCTTGATCTTCAAACAAGACAGCTAACTCCTGAAAATCTTTCTGTAGTGTCCTCTGAAATTACCCGAATTGTTGAAATTTTTGAAACAATTCCTGAGGATGAAGAATACAATCCTAATGTTACAGTTGCATTATTGATTATTGTAGATGAACAATATGCAATCTTTGAATCTGAAGGTAATGAATTTTCTTATCAAATTGCCGTAGGATTTATGGAAAGAGCGAATCAGATATTTTATTCTGGAACTGAATATAATGAACGTCAGACAGTTGAATTACAATCATTTTTCAATGACATGTTTCAAATGGTAAAGGACAAAGATCCATACGCATCAATCGCTTCTACTAATATCTGGGTTCAACGAGACTTACTTGGAACTGATGTTGTTGGAACTATTGGAGCTGATAGTAGCAGTTACTATGTTGTGATAAAAGAGCTATATGCAGAATTAATGATTGCGTTAGATGAGGGTGACTACAAAAAAGCAGAACAACTTGGAATAGAAGCATATCTTGAAAACTTTGAATATTTAGAACCTGAAATTGAAGTTGCCGATGCTGAATTATTATATCCATTAGAATGGGACATGCGTGAAGAATTACGTACCATGATCAAAAATTATGAAGACCCTGATGTAATCAAATCATTTTTGACTGATTCTATTATTCCTCGATTAGATACAGCAGAAGCTAAAGTTGCAGATCTGAGAGCATCTGGTGTAGTAATTGCAGAGGTATTTGCAAATAAAGAAACCAAACCAATGGGTTCTGCATCTGAAGGTGAAAAACAAAATGTTCGAGATGAGATTGATGTTATTCGTGAACAATTAATGGCAACTGAAATTTTTTATGAACTGGGTGACACACAAGCAGCATATGCAAGTGCACGAAGTGCATATCTTGATAGTTATGAATATGTTGAAATTCCATTAAGAGCAATCGCCCCTGATTTCACTTTTGAAGTTGAATATCAGTTTGCAACATTAAGAAATCAAATTAATGATGGTGCATCAATCGAAGATATTGCTACTACAATTATTTCCCTTGAACGTTCTCTAGATGAGTCTGAACGTCTTGTTTCTGGAACCGGAACCATTGCACCAATGATTGCATTCATCTCATCTTTTTCTATAATCTTTAGAGAAGGATTGGAAGCTGTTTTGATTTTAGGTGCTATAATCACATACCTTGAAGCATCAAGAAATCATAAATTCAAAAAATATGTACATTATGGAATAGGACTTGCAATTGGAGCTACAGCTGTAACTTGGGTTATTGCATCTTACATAATAGAAATTTCAGGTGCTAACAGAGAACTGATTGAAGCGATAGCTGCATTATCTGCGACGGCGGTTCTATTCTATGTGAGTTTCTGGATACTTAACAAGATTGAACATAAACGATGGATGGAGTTTGTAAAAGCCAAAGTTTTCCAGGCATCTGCCGCAGGAGGTACATCTGTGTTCATAATGCTGTCATTTTTCACCGTATACAGAGAAGGATTTGAAACTGTCTTGTTCTACCAAGCAATGTTCTCCTTTGCCAAATATATGGAATTTTATGTTGGATTAGGATTTATTCTCGGCATTGTTTCATTACTTGGAATATACTTTGGATTTAGAAAACTTGGAAAACGCCTACCACTACGTGCACTATTTGGATTAACAATGGGTATTGGTGCATACTTGTCAATTGCATTCTTAGGAAACGCAATACGGGAGTTCCAGGTATTAGATTTCATTCCATACACTAGCATGCTTGGTACTATCCCAAGATTAGACATCAATGTCGCAACAATGACTGGAATCTATCCAACACTTGAAACCACTGTAGGCCAAATCGTTTTACTAGCGGTTTATCTTGTAGCATCACTTTATGTGCTTGTTCTAAGACCAAAGAGACAAAAAGCCCTCGCTTCAATGAGAAAATCGAGAGCACAAGTAGATGAGCAACAGACGAATTAGAATTGGCATTGATGTAGGTGGGACTTTTACAAAAGCTATAGCATTAGATATTGTCTCTGGTGAAATCTTATCTACATCTACAATTCCAACAACTCATGCTGCTGAACGTGGTGTATCTGCAGGCATAGTTTCTGTGTTATCTGACTTGTTAAAAGAATCTCATATTGAATTAGACGAAATTGAAATCATAGCTCATAGTACTACCCAGGCTATCAATGCATTGTTAGAATCTGATACTGCTAAAGTTGGCATCTTAGCAATGGGTGTTGGTCCAGAAAAAAGTGATGTTATTAAACGAACCAACCTAAGCGACGCAAAGATAAACCATGATAATGATATCAAATCATCTCACCGATTCCTTGACACATCTCATTTGATTACTGATTCTGAGGTATCCACTGCAATTAAAGAGCTAAAAGATGAGGGTGCCAAAGTGATTGTTGCAACTGAAGCATTTGGCGTTGATGATCCTTCAAATGAAGAGTTTATCATGGAACATGCAACAAAACAAGAAATTCCGTCCACTGCGTCACATGAAATTTCTGGAATTTATGGTCTGGAGATTAGAACTTTAACTGCAGCAATCAATGCAAGTGTACTACCAAAAACTGTTCAGGTAGGTAACTTTGTTGAAGAAGCAATTCGTGAAACCGGCGTTACTGCTCCATTGATGATAATGAAAGGTGATGGTGGTGTTACCAGCATGGATACATTTCGCACAAAGCCAATTTTGACTGTACTTTCTGGTCCTGCTGCTAGTGTTGCAGGAGCATTACTATATCTAAAAATCACGAATGGAATATTTGTTGAAGTTGGCGGAACAAGCACTAACATTTGTATCATAAAAAATGGAAAACCTGAGATTCGTTATGTCACAATAAAGAATCATCCAACTTGTATTAGATCAATGGATGTACGCGTACTTGGAGTTGCAGGTGGAAGTATGGTTCAAGTAAAATCAAACACTGTTGTAGGTGTTGGACCTCGCAGTGCACACATTGCTGGTCTAAAATATTCTTGTTATGCACCAATGGATGATTTGTCAACCGGTGAAATTATTTTTGTAAAACCAAAACCAAATGATGTTGAAGAATATGTTGCTATAAAATGTAAAAACGAAACATATGCAATAACAAACACTTGTGCTGCAAATGCATTAGGTAGAATTCCTGAAGGTGATTATTCATATTCTGATCCTGCAACTGCAAAGTTTGCATTAGGAATTTTAGGCAAAAAACTTGGTGTGTCTGGTGCACAAGCTGCATTATCTATAATTCAAAACGCATCATTTGATATAACAAATGAGATTACTAGAATCATAAAAGAATTTGAACTTGAAAAATCAAAAGTAAAACTTGTTGGTGGTGGTGGTGGTGCGTCTGTTCTTGTACCTTTTGTTGCAGAACAACTACAACTACAATATGAAAAAGCAGATTATGCCGAAGTAATTTCTTCAATCGGTGTTGCATCATCAATGATGCAAGAACAGCTTGAAGAAACTGTTGTAAACCCAAACCCAGAACAAATATCAAAACTTCACAAAAAAATTCATGACATACTTATTGAGAAAGGCTCAACTCCTGAATCTATTTCTGTAGATAGTGTTTACATTCCAGAAAAATCATTACTGCGTGTAACTGCATTTGGAAATGTTGAGTTAGATAACGGCCTAACTGCAAAAAACATTTTTTCAAAAGATGAAGCAATGGAACGTGCATTAGAGATTTCTGACATTCCTAAAGATAAAATCAATCTTGCATTTGAAACAGATCATTATTTTGTATTTACTGGAAACATTACCACAAAAAAACTAATGATGAAAAAAAGCAAACAACCTATTATTATCATTGACAAATACGGTAGAGAAAAACTAAGTCTTACAAATGCAAAATTAATCAAAGGAGGTATATCTGAACTTGAATCTGGATTGAATAAGACGTTATCTTCTGATTATGAAATTTCCCCTCAAGTTTATCTTCTAAATGAATTGAAGTTAGTTGATTTTTCAGGACTTACATCAAAGTCTCACATAATTGATGCAATCAAAAAAGAGTTGGAAGATTTTTCAAACGCATGTGTGATTGTCGAATCCAAAAAATAAGTGCATATAAGAAGATTGTACATTCTAAGACTCTGGAATAAGAACATACATTCAGGTTTAGTATTATATACGAAATTAATCTCGAAGTTTTTGTGAAAAAATTACTTTTGTTAGCACCACTGATGGCACTTCTTTTAGTGCCAATGGCATCAGAAGCAGAAGCAGCTCTTGGTGATGAATGGGCAGCAATTAAGAAAACACTAGGTAATGCATACAAAGCAGAAACCACTGAAGAATCACTAAAACTTCTAGCAGATGCACGTGGAAAATACATGAGTGAATTTGCAGGAGCCGCAAGAACACATGATCCAGCAACACATGAAGTTATACTGGAATGTTATGACAAAGCAAAACAAAATTATCAAGATGGAGATAACAAACAAGCAAAATTATGGATTCAATGCCAAGAAAAATCAATTTACACACTTGGTATGGTTATGATGGAAGTCGCAGTAGCAAATGATAATGCTAAAGATTACATCAAATGGGCAGATATTGTTAAAACAAAATTCAAAGTTGAAGCAAAAGACCCAGCATCACTAGCACTACTTACAGCAATTGAAAATGACAAATCAAAACTCGGAGTATACTCTGAAGTATTTAGAGAAAACATGTTAGATATTTTCGAATTAAAAACAGTTGAAGAATTAGAAGAAGCACTAATCAAATATAATGAAGATGACACTTATGGCGCAAAGAAATACGCCTATGAAGGTCTATACTATTACAGAACACTTGACCCATATGTCGTAGACTCAATCGGTCAAGGAGAAGCAGACAAACTATACGGATT
>LUMG01000277.1_pt1 | contig 13614 bp, 11 predicted proteins | sample 729691 | NCBI WGS metagenome assembly LUMG01 (sample SAMN03860269, study PRJNA289734) | marine metagenome | biome: seawater column; feature: ocean; material: water; isolation source: Red Sea water column Station 34 - depth 50m | place: Saudi Arabia: Red Sea | collected 2011-10-15 | depth 50 m
CAATTGATGCAATGCAATTCCTAGCCATAATTAAATTCTGTCTTGTTTGAAAAGCTGTATCGACTCATGTCAATTCCTTCAGTAGAAATCTCAGGATCGATTCCTGAAATAAGGTTAGATAACAGTTTGCCAGAACCGGCTGACATTGTCCATCCTAGAGTTCCATGCCCTGTATTGAGGTATAAATTTTTGTATGGAGTATTACCAATAATTGGTGTTCCATCAGGGGTACTAGGGCGAAATCCAGTCCAAAAGTTAACATTATTGGAGGACTTATAGCCCTTAGGAAATATTAAATCAAGGCCAGTTACCAATGATTCTCGAGATTTTTCTCTCAAGTGCTTATTAAAGTCAGTTAAGTGAGCCATGCCAGCAACTCTAATTTTATCCCCTAGTCTGGTGATGGCAATTTTATTCTTTTCATCCATGATTGTTGATTGCGGTGCATCCTTATCAGATAGAACAGGCATTGTGATTGAATAGCCTTTAACTGGATAAACAGGGATTTCAATACCGATATTGGATAGAATTTTTTTAGAATAGCTTCCTAGAGAGACTACGTATGTATCTGCCTTAAACTGACCTTTATTAGTTAAAACTGAAAAAATCTCATTATTATTTAATTTAACTGAATCAATTACTGTATTGAATTCAAAATGAACACCCATTTCTAGGCATTTTTTATAAATTTCAGTTGAAAACAAGTAGCAATTCCCTGTAAAGTCATTCTTAAAATGAATTCCGCCAGCGAGTTTGTTTTTTGCATATTTAAGAGCAGGCTCAACTTTGATGCATTCTTTAGGATCAAGAATCTTAGATTGGATATTAAATTTTTCCAAAATTGAAATATCTTTTGCTATCTTATCGATCTCTTTTGTATCCCAAAATAGTTGAAGAGAGCCTTGTTTTCTTTGTTCGTAATTTATTTCAAAATCGTTCTCAATCTCTAATAGTGCTTTTTGTGAGTATGAAGCTATTCTGAGCATGCGGCTTTTGTTGATTTCGTAGCTCAGTGAATTACAGTTTTTATACATTCGAAATAAAAACTTAATGGTCTCAGAACTTAATTTTGGGTTTATGATTAGAGGAGATCGTCCAGTCAAAGCCCACTTTAAAGCGTTGAGTGGAAGACCGGGAGAGGCCCATGGAGATGTAAACCCATAGGACAAACATCCTGCATTAGCATGACTTGTCTCCATAGAGACACTATCTTGCCTATCAATAACAGTTACCTCATGTCCATTTTTAGCTAAAAAATAGGCTGAAGTTGTGCCAATGATACCTGCACCTAGGACAACTACTTTCATCGAATAATTCTGGTCATAAAGCGCAAATTTTACCACCGGTACAAAAAATATATATTCCTATAAATCTTCTTAAATACTATATAAATTTTTATAAAATTTTCTTCATTAAAATGGTACAAAAAGATGAATTTTAAAGTTTCAAAAAATTTTATTAAAATCATATAATTATCAAAAAAATTGATTTAGAAAAAAAGAGTCATTAAGCTATATTCTTGTTAAAATATCTAGGTTAAAATACCGTTTTTTTTCATCTATTTAGGAAGTCTCCATGTTTGATAAAAATCTCACCTTAAACGATGTCGATTCTGAAATTGCAAAAGTTATTGATGCTGAGGAAGCAAGACAAGAAGCGCATATCGAATTAATTGCATCAGAAAACTACACATCGCCTGCAGTGATGACCGCACAAGGTTCTCAACTGACTAACAAATATGCTGAAGGTTATCCATCAAAAAGGTACTATGGTGGTTGTGAGTATGTCGATATGGCTGAAGATTTGGCTATAAGTCGCGCAAAAGAACTCTTTGGTGCGGCCTATGCCAACGTTCAGCCACACTCAGGGTCGACTGCAAATGCCGCCGTATTTCAGGCACTCCTTGTACCTGGTGACACAATTCTTGGAATGAGCTTGGCTCATGGTGGGCACTTGACACATGGTGCAGCACCGTCTTTCTCTGGAAAAAACTTTAATGCTGTTCAGTATGGTCTAGACGAGTCGACGGGAGAGATTGATTATAATCAGGTGGAAGAATTGGCCAAAGAGCACAAGCCTAAAATGATCATAGCTGGATTCTCTGCGTACTCTAGAGTTATTGATTGGCAACGGTTTAGAGATATTGCCGATATGGTTGGTGCATATTTACTTGTTGATATGGCTCATGTTGCTGGCCTTATTGCAACAGGTGATTACCCATCCCCAATTAATATTGCTGATGTTTGTACAACAACCACTCATAAAACACTCAGAGGGCCTCGAGGAGGACTGATTCTGGCAAGGGCCAATGAAGAAATAGAGAAAAAATTAGATTCCGCAATTTTTCCAGGAATCCAGGGCGGCCCATTAATGCACATTATTGCTGCTAAAGCGGTTGCTTTCAAAGAAGCATTAAGTGACGACTTTAAATCTTATCAAAAACAAGTAGTAATCAATGCAAGAGCCATGGCAAGTGTTTTCATGGAAAGAGGCTACGATGTGGTTTCTGGAGGTACCGATAACCATGTTTTCTTAGTGAGCTTTATCGAGCAAGGCCTGACAGGAAAAGCAGTCGATGCAACCTTGGGATCTGCTCATATTACAGTGAACAAAAATTCTGTGCCTAATGATCCACAATCACCGTTTGTAACAAGTGGAATTCGAATTGGAACTCCTGCAGCTACAACCCGTGGATTTGGTGAGTCTGAATGTAGAGACATTACTAACTGGATATGTGATATTTGTGATGATATTGAGAATCCAGACGTAGTGAACGAAGTGCGAGCCAAAGTTGAAGAGCTTTGCTCAAGATTTCCAGTCTACAAATAGACAAGAATGCGTTGTCCTTTTTGTCAATCAGATGACACCAAGGTTCTAGATACAAGGCTGCTAGATGATGGCTCACAAGTCAGAAGAAGAAGAGAGTGTATAGCCTGTGGAGAGAGGCATTCTACAAGAGAGACCGTTGATTTAAACCTTCCTAGACTGATAAAGAGTGATGATTCTAGACAAGCTTTTAGTGAAGACAAGCTTCGATCCGGACTATTAAAAGCGCTTGAAAAAAGACCTGTTGAGATTTCTAAAATAGAGACTGCAATCCAAAAAATTCAAAGAAGACTGATGGCACAAAATGATAGAGAAGTTCCTTCCTCCACCCTGGGAGAGTGGGTCATGGAGGAACTACAAGCTCTTGATGAGGTTGCTTATATTCGTTTTGCCTCAGTCTACAGGCAATTTCAAGATATTGAGGCATTTAAGAGCGAAATTGATAAATTAATGAACAAGTAATCTTATGGCTAAAACTAAAGTTGAGTTTGTATGCCGAGAGTGTGGAGCTTCGCATCATCAATGGGCTGGCCAGTGCTTGGAATGTAAAGCATGGAATACTCTAGAAGAAATTGTCATTTCACAAGCTACAGCATCAAAACCAGATAGCCTAAAAGATCTTCCGGCATCTAAAGTTCAAAACTTGACAGAAGTTAAGTCTCAAAATAAAGATCGCTTGTCAACTGGTCTTTCTGAGCTTGATCGAACGTTAGGGGGAGGTCTAGTTGATGGATCAGTGGTACTTATTGGAGGTGATCCAGGTATCGGTAAATCTACTCTGATTCTTCAAGCCCTGGCAACCTTAAACAAAGCCAATACCACTTTGTATGTCAGCGGAGAAGAGTCTGCCGAACAGGTGAGCGAAAGGGCAGTTAGACTGGGCATTAAAGAAGATGTTCTTTTTATTGGGGAGACTCATTTAGAAAAGATACTCAAACTCTCAAAAGATGTTCAGCCCAAGGTTATCGTAATTGACTCAATTCAAACCATGGTCACTGATCTATCAACATCGGCGCCTGGGTCAGTTACTCAGGTGAGAGACTGTGCAGCGCAGCTCACTCAATTTGCCAAACAAACCAATACAGTTTTACTCATGATTGGCCATGTAACAAAGGGTGGAGCGCTAGCGGGACCAAGAATACTAGAGCATATGGTCGATGCAGTTCTCTACTTTGAGGGTGATGCAGGCGGAAGATATCGTGTTATTAGAGCCGTCAAAAATCGCTTTGGAGCGGTAAATGAGATTAGTGTTTTTGCAATGGGTGAAAAAGGCCTTCAACAAGTCAGTAATCCGTCATCTATATTTCTTTCCAATCAAGAAAACCCTTCTTCTGGATCAATGGTAATGGTTACAAGGGAAGCTACAAGACCGCTTTTAATTGAAATTCAAGCCTTGGTTGACCAGTCTAATGGTTCTCCAAAGAGAGTCAGTGTAGGCCTAGATCAAAACCGATTGGCTCTTCAACTTGCAATCCTGCACAAACATTCAGGGATTGCAACATTTGATCAGGATGTTTTTATTAATGTGGTTGGCGGTATTAAAGTCAGTGAAACTGCTTCAGATCTTGTTGTTATGCTTGCAATTGTATCCAGTTTGAGAGATAAAGTCATTCCAAGTAATTGGATTGCTTTCGGTGAGGTAGGGCTTACTGGTGAAGTAAGGCCAGTCTATAACGCCCAAGAAAGACTCTCAGAAGCTCAAAAACAGGGTTTTGAGCTTGCGATTATTCCAAAAGGAAATACCCCTAAAAAAAGCATCAAAGGAATGAAGATTGTATCAGTAGGGTATCTATTTCAAGCCATCCAATATTTACTTGAGAACAGCTAGAGATTTACAAATCAATTCCTTTTTGAGCTCTGATATTGGCTCTAAAAGCGTGCTTTATGTCTTCCACCTCGCTAACTGTGTCTGAAACATCAATCAAGGCCTGACTAGCTGCTCTTCCAGTAATAATAACATGCTGATCTTTGGGTCTATTCGAGAGTGCTAATAAAATCTCAGATTCATCAAGATACTTATAATTTATCATGTAAGTGATTTCATCAAGAACAACAACTGATATTTCTTCATTAGCTAGAAACTTTTTTGCCTCAAGCCAAGTTTGAGTCGCTTTTTGCTTATCTAGCTCTTTATCTTGAGTGTCCCAAGTAAAACCACTCTCCATGTGGGCAGAAACAATATTCGGATGATTCTCTATAAAAAGATCCTCTCCAGTTTGCTGATCACCTTTCAAAAAACGCACTAATGCAACCCTCATATCGTAACCTAACGCACGACAAATCATCCCCATTGCAGAAGATGATTTACCTTTACCGTTTCCAGTTAAAAGAACAATGATTCCTTTATCAATATTTGCTTCATCAATTCGGGAATCAATATACTCCTTCTTGCGCTGCATACGTTTTTTATAGGTAATGCTCATAGTTGATGATTCATGCTAAAAGTTATAAGTTAAACCAATAGTTGTGGTTTTTCCAAGAGTATTGTAACCTTTTGCCATCTCATAGTTTTTATCTAAAGCATTATTTCTATTTAAATAAATACTTAAATCATCAGTAAAGTTATAACTAGTACTTAGGTTAAGCAATCCATAACCACCAATCTTTCCAGTTGAATGATTGTCTTTATCCCAAGCCCAAGACTTTGCTGTCCAGTTGATATTTCTTTTCCATTTGCCTGAGGATTTATTAAGATTTATTGAAATTGAACGATTGGGCCTTCTTCCTTTTTGAAGATTCGTTGAGGCTGCAATAGCTTTATTAAAATCAATACTTGAATCAATATCCCAACCAAAAAATTCAGATCCAAAGGAAAGCTCTAGTCCTGTTATGTTTACTACACCATCGTTAACATAATAAGCATTACTTGTTGTCCAATCATTATCAGGATCTAAGTAACTAAAGGCATCTTTAACTTTACTTTTATAGATTTTTAACTGCAAATCCCCCTGTTCAAGTTCAGTTTTTAACCCGAGTTCAATATTATTTGAGCGTTCTGGCTTAAGTGACGTTTGACTCTGTGAAATATTCAAATTATTTTTATAATGGTCAGGCAGATTTGTTGCGCTTCCATATGATGCATTGACTCTTGTGACTGCACTTATATCTCTAGCCCAATTAAAATTATATGTTGTGTGTGAGCTAAATTTATCATGATCAATCAATCTTGCACCAACTGATATCTCATTGTCTGTGACTAATCCCTGCCACTGTGTAAATACATCAGTATGCTTAATATTTTTTGAGTTTGATAAATCTTTATCGACTGTATTTGACATACCTAGAGAAAGCTTACTAAAATCAAAATCTGTCTCATTGATTAAGGTGAGAGTATTCAATTTATATTTGTCACCTCTTCTCTTGGTGTCTTGCCTAAGAATATCTAAATTTACTTTTGATCTCTTTCCATAATTATGTGCAATTCCAAGATTAATCTGTTTGAGATTATTATCAGGCTTTGGTGTTGACCAAGAATCATCATATTGAATATTCGCTTTTGTATCTAATAAATTTAGACTAATAGCCGTCTTTTCAGTAATCTGTGAGCCAAAATTAACCCCCAAAGTTTTTCTATCAATAGGATCCAGGTCTCCATCGCCAGTTGCATCAATGCCATCTGTCTCAAAATCTGTCAAAGCTATATCTAAATAACTTTTGTCATTTTTAAAATAGGTGTTCAGATTTGTTTTCGTGGTTCCCTTAGAACCTGAAGAAATATCAATCTTACTACTAGTGATTGAATTAACATCTTTATCAGTGAAAACATGAATTACACCGCCAATAGCTCCCGGACCATAAAGAGAAGAAAACGGACCTTTAGTTATTTCAATACGCTCTATCTGATCCAAAGGAATAACATCTAAATTGGGCTGTCCACCAGTTATTGTAACTTTATGTCCATCAAGTAGAAGAAGAGTGTGACTTGCTTCATTGCCGCGCAATCTAAGCGCTCTAAGATTACCTTGCCCACCTTCAAAAGATACAGATGGGATACTTTGAAGGAGCCCAGTAAATGTTGTTGCTCCTGTATCTTCAATATCAGATTTATCCAATTTGATTGTTGTAGCAATTTCTCCAATGACAGGATTAGAAGTTCGATATTCAGTATTTAGAGAAATTTTAATTGGACCAATGACAGCATTAGCAGAATTTGATATAAATATAGCTGACAAAGAAGCAGCAAGAATTATTTTTTTGTTAAACATTATGACCCCTAATAAATAAAATTAAAAGAGGGATTTAGAGAAAAAGGGTTAAGCACTTGAAGACCCTTAACTCACCACCCATCGTAGCATTAAGCAATTACAAATTTGGGATGTATCGGACTAATCTAAAGAAATACCGTTGCGAGGGCAGCGTTGGACTCACACCAACTTCCATCATCAAATTCGACAAAATTATAGCTTTTTTTTAAAAGAGCGCAATAGATAATTAATAAAAAAAACTTAACAATAACAATGCTTTGATGCGCTATGAGTCTTAGGTAAAATGTCCGAAAAGATTGTGTTTAAGCTTTAAATTATGAAAAGCAATTCTCTTGAAAAATTGAGATTACAGATTGACGAACTGGATCAAAAGATTCAGCTGTTAATCTCTGAGCGCGCAGATCTTGCTGCAGAGGTTGCCAAAGTAAAACAAGAATCAAACACTCTGCTTTTTTGGGCCCAGAAGGCACTTTTACTCAAGAGGCTGCACTAAAACATTTTGGCCATGGCGTCTCTCCACTTGATTGCGGCACAGTCGATGAGATTTTTCATCAAGTTGAGACAGAGAATGCCCAGTATGGAGTTGTTCCTATTGAAAACTCCTCAAATGGGGTTATCGGCACCTCTCTTGACATGCTTTATAGCCACGACTTAAGTATATGTGGTGAAGTTGAAATCGAAGTAGCTCACCACCTGATGATGCAGGATCAATCCAAAGAGATTAAAGTGATTTATGCACATCAACAAGCTCTTGACCAGTGTCACAGATGGCTTGCCAATCATTACCCAAATACTGAGCTTAGGCCTGTAGCTTCAAATGCACTTGGTGCAAGAATGGTAAAGGATGAGCCTAACGCAGCAGCTATAGCTTCGAAAGTGGCTTTGAATATTTATGGTCTTCAAAGGGTTGCTAAGAATATTGAAGACAATGCAGGGAATGTCACACGCTTTATAGTTATTGGTAAGGATACAGTTCCAAAAGGTATCAATGACAAAACCTCTTTATTGGTGGTAACAAAACATGTATCTGGTGCACTATTTGACTTATTGGAGCCCTTCAAAGAGAATAAGATTAATTTGCTTCAGCTGGCTAGACACCCGATCCCTGGTGTTAAATGGGAGTACCTATTTTTCATTGATATAGAAGGGCACAAGGATGATGCAAATGTTAAAGATGCTATCTCAAAAGTTGAATCAAGAGTTTCCAAACTGGAGATACTTGGGTCATACCCAGTTGCTGTTTTATGAATGCCTGTGAATCAATCCTTGGCCTGAGTCCATATCAAGGAGGAAAGCCAATTGAAGAGCTTGCCAGAGAGCTCGGCCTTTCAAAAATCTCTAAACTTGCTTCCAATGAAAATCCGTTAGGAGTGAGCAAAAAAGTCCAGAAAGCGATCAATGATTCTGTATCAAATTTAAATCGCTATCCTGATGGAAATTGCTTTGAGCTTAAAGAAGCAATTGCACAAAAACATAACGTTTCATCGGACATGATTTCTCTGGGAAATGGCTCCAATGAGCTATTAGAGCTAATCGCAAGAGTTTTTGTATCTAAAGGCACTGATGAAGTTATTTTCTCTCAGTATGCTTTTGTTGTATACCCATTGGTCACTCAAGCATTAGGAGCAACTGCTGTTATCTCACCAGCAAAAAACTATGGTCATGACTTGGATTCAATGTTAAGCCTAATATCCAATGAAACAAAACTGATTTTTATTGCCAACCCGAATAATCCAACAGGAACCCTTTTGAGCGATGAAAAAGTTTACAAATTTTTAAATCAGGTTCCAAGAGGCATTCCAGTTGTATTAGATCAAGCATATTTCGAATATTTGAATATTGACGATCAAGCTATCAGTTGGCTTAATGAGTTTGAAAATCTTATCATCTCAAGAACCTTCTCAAAGGCTTATGGCTTGGCAGGTCTTCGCGTTGGATACTCAATCTGTAGCCCCTTAATTGCAGACTATATCAATAGAGTTAGAGAGCCATTTAATGTCAATCATACCGCTCAAATAGCTGCCATTGCTGCTCTCAATGATGATGACTATCTTGAAGATTCAGTTAGACTAAATACTGATGGTTATGAGCAGCTTACTAATGGCTTTAAAGCTCTAAATTTGAACTACATTCCATCGTATGCAAACTTTATTGCAGTCGAATTTGATGATGCAATGAGTGTCTATAACAATCTTCTCAAAGAAGGCGTTATTGTTCGTCCTGTTGAGATGAAAGGCTTCCTTAGGATTTCTATTGGCACTGCTAATGAAAATATGCACTTACTTGAAGCGTTAGAGAAGGTCTTATGATTAATAAAATTACTATCGTTGGTGTCGGGCTCATTGGAGGCTCGCTAGCAAGGGCCTTAAAAGAGAAAAACTTAGCGAAAACAGTTTTTGGTTATGGAAGAGACCGTTCTCGCCTTGATAATGCTAAAAAAAGCAATATCATAGATGATTACTCTACTCAAATTGAAGAGGCTGTAAATCATGCGGATATTATTGTTATTGCAACTCCTGTGGGAACCTTTAGAAACATCTTTAACGAAGTTAAACCCCTGATTGCTAATGATGTCATCATTAGTGATGTTGGCAGCACCAAAACAAATATAGTTGATATAGCAAAAGAAATTCTGGGAGATAAATCACAATGTTTTGTTCCTGCGCATCCAATTGCTGGCAAAGAAAAAAGTGGCTTTGAAGCAAGTGATGGGAATCTTTATAACGGAAAGAAAGTGATTATTACTCCAATTGAAGATAACTCGAGTGAATCTATACAAGTGATTGAATCAATGTGGAAGAATGTTGGCGCAGAAGTTGATTTCATGAGTCCACAATCACACGATGACCTGCTTGGAATGACATCACACCTTCCCCACATGTTGGCATTTTCACTTGTTAATTATCTTGTTGATCAAAACCCGTCGGCCTCAATTTATGCTGGAGGTGGTTTCAAAGATTTTTCAAGAATTGCATCTGGTGATGCAGTTATGTGGAGAGATATTTGTCTGCAAAATAAAGACAAAATAATCACTCATTTGAGAGGCTATCAATCAACAGTTGAAGAATTAATTGATGCTATTGATCAGGAAGAAAGTGACAAACTTGAACTCTTGTTTGCTACCGCAAAAAAAACCAGGGATTCATGGATAGGATAGTTTTTTAATGTCAAATTACATAACTTCAATTGCAGGACCTCTAAAGGGCTCAATAAAGGTGCCTGGAGACAAATCTATCTCTCACAGATCCATTATGCTCGGATCTATAGCAGATGGCGTTACTAGGGTTTCAGGTTTTTTGGAAGGTGAGGATAGTCTCGCAACCCTGAACGCTTTTAGGGACATGGGCGTTAAGATTGAAAGAAACGGCTCTAATGTAACCATTAATGGGGTAGGTAAGCATGGTTTAAAAGAACCCATTCGTTCGCTTAATTTAGGCAATTCAGGAACTTCTATTCGATTAATGTCAGGCCTTCTAAGTGCTCAAAGTTTTGATTCAGAGCTATGTGGTGACGAATCTCTATCAAAACGACCTATGGGGAGAGTAATTGAGCCGCTTCGCTTAATGGGTGCAGATATATCAGGTAATGACTCAAAACCACCTCTATTGATTAAAGGAGGAAAACAGTTGTCATCTATCGAATACACTTTGCCAGTTGCTTCAGCTCAGATTAAATCATGCTTATTGCTTGCGGGTTTATATAGCGATGGAAAAACAACAATTATTGAAAATGGAATATCGCGAGATCATACTGAGAGGATGCTCAAAGGTTTTGGTTATGATGTTACTTCATCATCTAACACAATCTCTCTAATGGGAGGCGGATCCCTAAAAAGTTGTGATATTGAAGTTCCAAGTGATATCTCTTCAGCAGCTTTTTTTATGGTTGCAGGATGTATCTCAGAAAACTCAAGCATTGTTCTTGAGGCAGTCAACATTAATCCAACTAGAACTGGCGTCATTGATATTCTTAGATTGATGGGAGGTAATATAGAACTTCTCAATCAGAGACTTCAAGCAGGCGAACTCATAGCAGATATTAAAGTGACCTCGTCAGAGCTAAAAGGCATAGAAATTCCAGAAAATCTTGTTCCACTTGCGATTGATGAGTTTCCTGTCTTATTTATTGCAGCTAGCTGTGCAAAAGGTGAAACTGTTCTTACTGGTGCAAGAGAGCTCCGGGTCAAAGAGTCGGACAGAATCCAAGTGATGGCTGATGGATTGACCTCATTAGGAATTGATAATGAAGTTTTAGACGATGGCATTCGAATTATAGGTGGTGAATTTAAAGAACAAACTTCATCCATAAAATCTCATCATGACCATAGAATCTCAATGGCATTTGCAATTGCCTCAGTAAAATCTAAATTTAATATTGAGATTGAAGGTGTTGATAACGTCAAAACCTCTTTTCCTAATTTTGTAGAGCTTGCAAACTCGATTGGAATGAAGATTAAAGAGGGATGATAGATACTATATTAAACAGCAAAAGCTGTTGATTGTTATAATACGCGCTTTATAAAAAAACTCTACTCTATGTCTATATACGAAGCAGTTTTAAAAAATGCAGAGCCTTTCTTCGCTTGGGACGTACTTTCGTGGCTCTTTATTGCAATGATTCTTGCAATTATTATAGTTTTGACCGATCTTTTTTTATCTAAAGAATCAAATCACTCGGCTTCAGAGGCAGTTGAGGAAAAATCAAAATTTAGAAAAATTGCTTATTTTTTAATTTTTTTAAAATTTTCAAAATCAGAAAAATACAATCATAGGCCAAAATTAGTTCAATGGTCGATCGAGCTTTTCCCAGTTTTACTTCTTGTTTTTATCTTTAGAGGATTTATTTTTGAGCCTTTTCGTGTCCCTTCAAACTCTATGATGCCCACTCTATTGACTGGTGACTTTATTGTAGTTAATAAGTTTGATTATGGCTTTAGACTTCCAATCACTAACACGAAACTCGTTGAGTTTTCTAAGCCAAATAGGGGTGATGTTATAGTGTTTAGATACCCTAACTATGAAAAGAATCCTGGTTACTCTGGAGTTGATTTTATTAAACGCATTGTTGCGATTCCAGGAGATATTATTTCTTATAGCGAGGACCAGTTAGTTATCAATGATAAAGCTCTAGAAATTAAAAATATTGGCCCTTATATTGGCGTTGATTCAGGTAAATCAATGAACAACTATAAGCTAGCCCAAGAGTTTATAGATACATTGCCTCACGAAATTCTTATTAACCCTAATAGGCAGTCAAAAGGAATACCCGAGATCACGATTCCAGAAGGTCACTATTTTGTTATGGGGGACAATCGCTCTCATAGTAGTGACTCCAGGTTCTGGGGTTTTGTACCAGAGGAATATATTATCGGAAGGGCAATCGGTATTTGGATGCATTGGGACTGGAACTACAACACAATGCAGTTCAGCAGAATTGGTGGCTTTAACTAAAAAAACCCTCTACCTTAGAATAGAGGGTTTTTAAAATCAATTCTTGTTATAAATCTTTAGAGCTTTCAATACGTTGATTGCTTCATGAACGTAGTAGTCTTCAAGCAGGAGATCCACAAATTCTTTATCTCGAGCATCAGTTATTTCGTCCTGAGATTTAAGTATTTCTTCTGGTGTAAGCTCAGTTGGATCCTCAGAGATTACTTCTTCCTCATCTTGTGCTGACAAGGAGTTCTTTAGGTCTTTTTCCTGAGAACTAAAGTCTATCGAATCTTCCTCTTCTTCACTCTTTAAAGAAATATCATCAAGAGCAATATCTGGAGAGATTCCTTTAGCTTGAATTGATCTTCCCGAAGGCGTAAAGTATCTCGCAGTAGTCAGCTTAAGGCCATATCCATCTTGAAGAGCCATCATTGACTGAACAGAACCTTTTCCAAAAGACTCTTCTCCCATAATAATTGCACGCTTATGATCTTGGAGAGCACCAGCAACAATTTCAGAGGCAGAAGCAGAGCCTACATTCATTAATACTACAATTGGAGCTCCATTCAAAATATCTCCAGGTTTTGTAGGGAAAGACATGTTAGAGCTTGGAGTTCTTCCTTCTGTATAAACCACTATACCAGGCTCATCAATGAATAAGTTAGATACATCAATGGATGCATCAAGAAGCCCACCCGGGTTATTTCTAAGGTCAATAATTAGAGAATCCAAATCTCCTTCATTTTTTTCAACTAGGTCTCCAATGATTTTCTCTACAACTTCAGGCGTAGGCCTCTGGAACTGAGCTATTCTTAGGTAACCAATACCTTCATCCAGGAGGAGTCCCTTAGCTGAGGTAACAGTAATAATCTCACGAGTTATTTCTACAACAAATGGGGCAATATTAGGCCTTCCAATGGTAAGCTTGATGGTTGTACCTGGTGCGCCTCTCATTAGTTTAACGCCTTCCTCAAGGTTAATTTGGCTCACATTTTGATCACCAATTTGTAGAATGATGTCACCTGCCTTTAAGCCAGCCCTATATGCTGGTGTATCGTCTATAGGTGAGACCACCTCAATGTAATCACCCTTGGTTCCAATAACAATTCCCAATCCGCCGAATTGACCCATTGTGCTCTCACTAACCTTGG
>LUMG01000099.1_pt1 | contig 13521 bp, 9 predicted proteins | sample 729691 | NCBI WGS metagenome assembly LUMG01 (sample SAMN03860269, study PRJNA289734) | marine metagenome | biome: seawater column; feature: ocean; material: water; isolation source: Red Sea water column Station 34 - depth 50m | place: Saudi Arabia: Red Sea | collected 2011-10-15 | depth 50 m
AAGAACATGATGCTGAATTTGAAAATGTCTCAATAGAGAATGCTACATATCTTCAGAACATTGAGAAAAATACCAAAATAAGCCTTAAAAACATAGATATTCAAATATCTAATCTCAAGCAATAATCTAGAAATCTAGTAAAATAGGAGTTCAGCAGGGGCTGTAACAAATAAATAGAAGCGTATCTTGGAGATAATTCGTGTCTAAAAAAGATTCAAATAGTTATGATTCAAAAGATATAAAAATTCTTGAGGGTCTAGAAGCAGTTAGAAAGCGCCCTGCAATGTATATTGGATCTACAGGTCCAAATGGATTACACCACCTAATTTGGGAAGTTTTAGACAACTCTGTTGATGAAGCTATGGCTGGAAGATGTTCTAAGATAAAAGTTAGTCTAGAAAAAAACGGTTCAGTTACTGTTGAAGACGACGGAAGCGGAATACCAGTAAAACCGCACCCCAAAACAAAAATATCTGCACTCACAACAGTATTAACAACACTTCATGCTGGTGGAAAGTTTGAATCAGGAGCCTATACCGTTAGTGGTGGATTGCATGGAGTTGGAATATCTGTTGTTAACGCTTTATCAACATACGTTAAAGTAGAGGTTCAAAGAGACGGTCATTTTTGGAATCAAGACTTTGACTTGGGAAAACCAAAATCCAAAATCAAAAAAGGAAAAGTTTCAAAAAAAACAGGCACAAAAGTTAACTTTTTAGCAGATCCAGAAATATTTGATGAGACCCAAACATATGATTACAACATAGTTGATGAAAGACTTAGACAAACTGCGTTTCTTAACAAAGGTTTGAAAATAACACTTGTTGACAACAGAGTTAAGCCACCCACAAAAGAAGAGTATCACTATAAAGGTGGCCTCACAGATTTTGTTGAATATTTAAATGACGGTTTTGATCCACTACATCAAAAAATAATTTCTTTTTCAGACCAAACAAAAGACTCAGAAATCGAGGTTGCACTCCAGTGGAAAAACGAAGACGACGTAACAATAAAAAGCTTTGCTAACAACATACACACCCTAGAGGGTGGTACTCATGAAGAAGGGCTAAGAACAGCTGTTACCAAAGCAATTAACGACTTTGCAAAAAAAAGAAATCTTCATTCGGACATATCTTTAACAGGAGACGACATAAGAGAAGGGCTTACAGGTGTGGTGTCTGTAAGGGTAAAAGAACCTCAATTCGAAGGACAGACAAAAACAAAATTAGGAAATACTGAAATGAAATCAAGGGTTCAAGTCCTAATTAATGAAGAGTTTCCAAAATGGTTAACCAAAAACACCAAAGAGGGTAGAGCAATAGTAGAAAGATGCGCAGTTGCTGCAAAAGCAAGAATGAGTGCAAAAAAAGCTAGAGAGCTCACCAAGCGTAAAAGCATTTTAGAGACCTCAGGCCTTCCAGGAAAACTTGCAGACTGCTCTTCAACAGACCCAACAGAAAGTGAGTTGTTCATTGTAGAAGGAGACTCGGCAGCTGGTCCTGCCAAACAAGCACGAGACTCAAGAGTGCAAGCAATTCTGCCGATCAGGGGAAAGATTATAAACGTTCAAAAAGTTACAGAAAACAGAGCTCTTCAAAACGAAGAGATAAGCGCACTCATTAAAGCTATTGGTACCGGTATAAAGCTTCAGTTCAACGAAGAAGAGTCAAGATATGACAAAATAATATTTTTGACAGATGCTGATGTTGACGGTGCACATATTAGAACACTACTTCTTACATTCTTTTTTAAATTTATGCCTGGTTTGATAACAAGTGGAAAAGTCTGGATATCAGAACCACCGTTATATCGAGTAAAAGCATCATCAGGAATAACATACTTAAAAGACGATGAAGCGCTGAATAAATTTAAAAAAGAAAACAAAAACAAAAAGTTTGATATAAGCAGATTCAAAGGGTTGGGAGAAATGAACGCTGGGGAGTTGTGGGACACCGCAATGAATCCTGAGACTAGAACCCTAATTAAAGTTACACTTGCAGACGCTAAAGGTGCGATGGCGAAGGCTTCTGATATGTTTGAAATTTTAATGGGAAATGATGTTTCAAAAAGAAAACTTTTTATTGAAAAGAACGCTAAAGACGTGAGGTTTCTTGACGTATAATGCCAGCTAAAAAACCACCATCAAAAAAACCAGCAGCTAAAAAACCAGCAGCTAAAAAACCAGCAGCTAAAAAATCTGTAAAAGAAGAAAAAAACACTGACAACACATCAAACGGAACTATTGCTGTAGAAGACGAAATATCGAAGTCTTTTTTAGACTACGCAATGTCTGTAATCGTATCAAGAGCTTTGCCAGATGTTAAGGACGGTTTAAAGCCAGTTCAGAGAAGAATTTTGTATTCTATGTATGAAACGGGTATAAGACCAACAGGTCCATTTAGAAAATGTTCAAAAGTCGTTGGTGATGTAATGGGTAATTATCACCCTCACGGCAATGATGCAATTTATGGAACACTAGTAAGGCTTGGACAAAACTTTAGTACAAGATACCCACTTATCGAGCCCCAAGGCAACTTTGGAACACCCGACGATCCACCCGCAGCTATGAGATACACAGAGTCACGAATGTCATCTCTCTCATCACAATTATTGGATGGAATTGATGAGGATACTGTAAACTTTGAACCAAACTATTCAGGCGAAACATCAGAGCCTAAAGTTTTACCTGCAAGATTTCCAAACCTCCTTGTTAACGGTGCAGAAGGAATTGCTGTAGCAATGGCAACAAATATGCCGCCATACAACCTTAGAGAGATAACAGAAGCTGTTAAATACACTGTTGAAAACAAGGATGTAAAACCAAAAGACTATCTAAAAATAATTAAAGGACCGGATTTCCCAACGGGTGGTCTTGTTGTTGATACACCAACAATTAAAGAAGCAATATTAAAAGGAAGAGGATCAATCAAAATAAGAGCTGTTGCTGATGTAGAAGAACTAGGCAGAGGTAGGTCTGCAATAGTTGTTAAAGAATTACCCTACCAAGCATCTACAGACCGAATTATGGAAAAAATTGCAACACTTGTTCAAGACAAGAAACTCCTGGGAATTTCTGATCTTAGGAACGAAAGCAGTGACAGGAACGGAACAAGATTAGTTGTCGAGCTAAAAAGAGATGCAGTTCCACAAGTTGTACTTAATCAACTTTTTAAACAAACTCAACTACAAGACACTTTTTCCGTAAACTCAGTAGCTCTTGTTGAAGGAGTTCCAAAAGTACTTTCAGTTCCTGAGTTAATTAAATATTATATTGATCATCAAATCGATGTAATACAAAGAAGAACAAAACACAGACTACAAAAAGCCGAAAACAGACTCCATATAGTAGAAGGCTTGCTTCTGGCTTTAAAAAAGATTGACCAAATTATTAAAGTCATAAAAGCCTCAAAAGATGTAGACACAGCAAGAAAATCTTTAATGACAAAATTTAAACTTAGTGAGATACAGGCTTCTCACATATTGGATATGCCCCTTAGGAGACTAACCGCGCTTGAAATGGAAAAACTAGAAGAAGAAAAAAAAGACCTAAAAGAAACAATCAAAGAACTAACTTCAATTTTAAAAAGTCGAGCAAAACAAGATAAGATTTTAATCGAAGAACTAGAAGCAATTACCGACAAGTTTGGCGACGAAAGAAGATCAAGAATTGTTCCAGACGTTGGCGAGGTTTCAATAGAAGACCTTATTGAAGATGAAGAAATTATTGTATCTGTATCGGCAAATGGATATGTAAAATCTGTACCATCAACTTCATACAAAAAGCAAGGCAGAGGCGGCAAAGGAGTTAAAGCTGCTTCATCAAATGAAGATGTCATAGAGCACCTTCTTTCTACTTCTGTACACTCATATCTTTTATTCTTTACAGACCGCGGAAAAGTATATCGGGCCAAAGCACATGAAATTCCAAAAACCAACAGAACAGCAAAGGGTTCTTTAATTCAAAATGTTCTTTCGATGGGACAAGACGAAAAGGTGCAAGCAATTATTGACACAAGAGACTACGAAACTGAGAAGTTTTTACTAATAATGACAGAAAAAGGAACAGTTAAAAAATCTAGTTTTAAGGATTTTGATTCGAATTACAAATCCTTACAAGCAATAAAACTAAAAGACGAAGATAGGGTTGTTTCTGTAAAAACGACCTCCGGCAAAGAAGATGTCATACTTGTTTCTCAAAACGGGCAAGCAATTAGATTTGATGAGACCAACCTTAAACCCCAAGGAAGAACAGCAATGGGTGTGAGGGGAATAAAACTTAGAGAGGGAGACAAGGTTGTAGGTGCAGCTACCTCTAGAGATGAAACCCTCCTATTTATTACAGCTAAGGGATATGGGAAACGTACGAAACTTGATGAATTTAGAAGAGCAGGAAGAGGCGGCATGGGAGTGAAAGCTCTTAAAATTACGGAAAGTAAAGGAAATTTAGTTGGAGCAAGGTCTGTAGATGAAGATACAGAGGTTATGCTTATGAGTACAGGAGGAACCGCTATAAGATGTGCAGTAAAGCAAATAAAACAAATGAGTAGATCAGCACAAGGAGTAAGGGTTATGAAGCTGTCTTCTGAAGAAGAAGTTTCAGCTTTCATACCTATAAAGAGCTAAAAATGGTCAGAGTAAACAGAGTAAGAAGAATAATCAGAAAAATAGACCCTTGGACCGTATTAAAAGTCACGCTAGTACTTAATTTTGTTGTTGCATTAACTGTGGTGCTTGGATTATCAATAATGTGGGTTTTATTGGTTAACGCAGGAGTTCCACAAGGCCTTGAAGATATTGCAAGAAGACTGGCGCTTCTTGATCAAGATGCCTCGCTTGTCGGAAATATTGAAACACTCTTTACAAGTGTAGTTTCTTTAGCAGCAGTTTATATGCTGACCCAAACAGCCCTCGCTACTATCGGCGCCTTTTTCTACAACCTCGTTTCAGACCTTGTTGGGGGTATTGAAGTGGTTGTATTAGAGGAGTCTCATTTAGAAACACCTCAGAAGACAACAACAGAGGAAGTTAAAACTCAGAAAAAAAACGAACAAAAAGAAACAGTTCTGATGTCGATCGTAAATTCAATTAAAAAGGTGAGACAAGAATCCTCAGAAGAGGCAAGTTTGCCTAATGAAGACTTACCAAGACCAGACGTCCCAAGAGATATTGAAGAACCTACTCTTATGGATGCATTAAAAAACACAGAAAACGAAGAAGACGAAGAAAACTAATCTGCTACTATTCATCAAGAATAATGGAGCGAAGTTAGTGAAAATCTAACACTGTCCCGCAACTGTAATTCGAAAGATAAGTCAGGTCGCCTTCATTATTGTTAAGACAACAGTCCTCGAGAGAAGGAATGAAGTTTCTAGAAATTCTTGAAGTTTCTTTATTTTCTCAAGGTAAGAAAGGAAAATATGAAAACGAAACTTATTATTCTTGCCTTGTTTGTATCAATGTGTTCAAATCAAGCGCAAGAAAAGAATGAAGTAAAAATTATTTCATTGTCTACAACCCACACTGAAATTATTCAATCATTAGGTGCAGAAAATACATTAATTGCTGTTGATGCTTTTTCTGAAGTTGACTTCCCAGTCCAAAGAATTGACGCATACACAGTCACAGCTGAAGAACTAGCACCCCTTGATGCAGATATGGTAATAGTTGCTTTTGATTTCAATGGCATTATTGAAGGATTGGAAGCACAAGAGATTAACCATATCCTTTTACCTCCTGCTAGAAATCTTGAAGATGTGTATTCTCAGATTCAAATTATTGGAGAATTAGTAGATAAAAAAACTGTTGCAGAAACACAAATAAGAGATATGAAGCTTGCAATTAATAGAATCATAAGCAATTCAAATTATGAAAATATTACCGTATATCACGAAATTGGTTATTCCTATGGAATTTATAGTGTAAATGCAAACTCATTAATTGGAGAAATTTACAACTCACTTGGAATTATAAATATTGCTAACTCCGAGGAGGATCCTTTCGGAAGCGGATACCCCGCATTAACTGAAGAAATGGTAATAGAAGCAAACCCCGACTTTATTGTTGTAGGACACTCTGACTATTTAAATAAAGACCTTTCAATTAGAGATGGTTGGGAAAACATAAATGCGGTTCAGAGTTCCAATGTATATTTTTTGGATGATACATTAGCCAGCAACTGGGGAACAACAACGCTAGAGCTTGTTGAAACTTTATCAGCTACTTTTGAAGAAAGTGCTGAAACCAACCCATATTCAGACTATTTACTATTAGTATCATTATTGTTTTTAGTAATTATGCTATTTGTACTCACACGAGACAGTACAAGGGCAAAAGTATAAAGGAGAGTTTATGAAAGGGTATTCAAACGACTTATACATTCTTGCATTTGACCATAGAGGCACACTAACAAAAGGCCTTCTTGGTGTTGAAGGCAGAGCTCCGACCGAGGATGAAGTTTCTCGTGTATCTTCCATGAAAGACATTATTTTTGACGGTTTTCTTGAAGCACAAAACAAAGGTATAAATGGAGGAGATCCAGCAATTCTTGTTGATGAGACTTTTGGTCTTCAAGTTCAAGAAAAAGCAAAAGAAATGGGAATAAAGTTTGCAGCCCCCGTTGAAAAGTCAGGACAAAAGATTTTTGACTTTGAATACGGTAGTGATTTCGGTGAAAAAATAAAAGAAGTGAATGCAGATTTTGTAAAGATACTTGTACGTTGGAATCCTAGTGACGATTCTGATACTAGACAGGTTCAAGGTGAAAGAATAAAAACTCTTTCAGATTGGCTAGATGAAAACGAAAGAAAATTTCTTTTAGAGTTTTTAGTGCCTGCGACTGAAGAACAGCTAGCAAGTGTAGATGGAGACCAGGCTAAATATGACTCTGAGATAAGACCTAAGCTTGCTGTCCAGGTTGTTGAGGAAATGAGAGAAAAAGGTGCTGATCCAGATATATGGAAGATTGAAGGCCTAGACACCGTTGAAGACAATGAAAATGTTTCAAAAGTTATTAAAGATGGCGGAAGAGAAGATGTGATTGCAGTTGTTTTGGGAAGAGGAGCGAATGATGAAAAAGTTAATGAATGGCTCAGAGCAGGCTCATCTGTAGATGGCTATAAGGGATTTGCAATTGGAAGATCAATATTTTGGAACTCACTTAAAGGTTGGCACAGTGGTGATAAATCCAGAGAAGAAGCAGTTTCAGAAATTGCCAATTCTTATTTAAGTTTTATTTCGGTATATCAAAACGGGAGTTAGAAAATGCCACTAGGCAAAGCAGTTATTGGACAATCAGGCGGTCCAACAGCTGTCATAAACAGATCACTAGTGGGCTTTATTAAAGAAGCAACTAAATCAGATTTTGATGAAATCCTAGGAGCAAAGCACGGATTAGAAGGAATGCTCAATGAAGATTTTGTAGATCTTTCAAATCTGTCTGAAGCACAACTTTATGGCATTGGAAAAACACCTGCCGCAGCTTTAGGTTCAGTAAGAAAAAAGCCTACTGACTCAGATATAGAAAAACTTGTTTCAATATTTGAACAACAGAATATCAGAAATTTTTTCTACATAGGAGGTAATGATTCGGCTGAAACAGCTAATTTAGTTTCTGAAGGGGCAAAATCTATAGGATATGAAATGAAAGCCTTCCATATTCCTAAAACAATTGACAATGATTTACGAGAAACAGACCATTGTCCCGGATACGGTTCAGCAGCTCGATTTGTAGCTCATGCTTTTCAGGGAGATGATGCAGACAACAGGAGTCTTAGAGGTATTAAAATAAACGTTTTAATGGGCAGACATGCAGGGTGGCTTACTGCTGCAAGCACCTTGGGGAAATCTACTGAAGAAGATGGTCCGCATTTAGTATATGTCCCTGAAAAAGTATTTAACATTGAAACCTTTTTGAAAGAAGTTAAAGAAGTATATGATTCGCTTGGAAGGTGTGTAGTCGCTGTTTCTGAAGGAATTCACAACGAAGATGGTGAATATTTTCTTCAAACATATGCTAGCGAAACAGGCTCTGGACTGGCAGGAAAAAAAGATAGCCATGGGAACATCCAACTTTCAGGCTCAGGTGCACTAGGTGATACATTAACAAATATAGTTTCACAACATATTGATGGTGCAAGAGTTAGGGCGGACACCTTTGGTTATTTACAGAGATCATTTTTAGCGGATGTATCTGATATAGACGCTGAAGAAGCCGAGAGAGTAGGACATCATGCTGTGGTTTTTTCAAAAGAACTACAGAGTGGATCAGTAATTCTTAAAAGACAACTGTCAGAAACATATCACTGCGATGTTGATGTTGTAGATTTGAGCAAAGTCGCTAAACACACAAAAGACATGCCTAAGGAATTTTTAGACGAATCCAAACCATATGTTACAAATGACTTTTTTGAATATGCCATGCCGCTTACCGGTGGAATAGAACCAAAAACCCAAATATTTGTATAAATGTCAAAAATAAAACTATCAAAAGACCAATTCGAAGTTTTTTGGGAGGCAACAGTTCGATACTACGAACTAGATCCTCAAGGAGTAATGCACAACGCTAATCACGTCGCATTTTTTGATCAAGCAATTACTGCCTATTTTAAGCATGTTAATTACGACTACTTGAGCGACATCGAAGAAACAAATAAAGATTTTCACACCGTACAGGTGTTAGTTCAGTACAACAAACCCCTTTACTTTGATCAAGATATAGAAATTGGCGTCAAAGTAAAAGAAATAGGGAACTCAAGCATGACATGGATTATGGGAATGTTTCTAAAAGAAACAGGGGATTTAGTTAGTTCTTGCGAGGCTGTTCATGTCTACACTGATCAAACAACAATGAAGCCAACACCCATTACTGATGAACTTAAAGCAAAACTGAAGTTTAATTAATCACCTCTTAAGCTGTAATATTGTTGATATGAATCAAAGAAGATATGATATTGATGCCTTGCGATCCATAGCAATGTTTCTTCTTATTTTTTATCATCTCGGAATTTCGTTCACTTTGATTGCTCCACAAATCCTCTTTGTTCAGAACAAAAGAACGCCAGGGGGTATATGGCCGCTATTAAACATCATGAACAACTGGAGAATACCACTCGTTTTCTTAATTGCAGGAGTCGCTCTAAGGCTTTCATTTAGCAAAAGAACTAAGATGCAGATATTCAAAGAGAGAGCAAAGATCCTTATCTTACCTTGGTTGTTTGGAACTCTTATATTTTCAACCTCATCGGCTTTGATTGTTGGGAGATATTATAACTATTGGTGGCTAGACGAAATCAGTGAAGCTGTTTTCTTTGTTTTAGAATATGACGGGCTACATCTATGGTTTTTGATTAATATTTTTCTTTATTGCTTGGTCCTTATTCCAATTTTGAATTTTATCTCAAAAGAAAATTTTATTGCTTCATTACTCAACAAACCTGGAGGCATATTTTTATTTGCAATTCCCATAATTGCTGAGGGGCACTTATTGAATGTATCAAGGTTTAAAACTGAAACATATGGAGATTATTACAACTCATACGCGCTTACAGACCACGGTTTTCTGCTTGGCTTCCTATGGTTTTTTATAGGAATAATTCTTACTTCTCAAGGGGATGCATTTTGGGAATCGAATAAAAAAAATTGGCGGTTACATCTAGCATTAGGTGCACTATCATATTTTTACAGATTTTTTAACAATTTCCTTGAAGATTACGCCTTAGACAACAGGCTTATAGCTTTCGAGTCTTTTAATTTTATTTTTGCACTTCTAGGCATTGCTGCGGTTTATCTAAACAAAGATTCACCACAACTAACATATTATAAAACAGCGGTTTATCCTGTATATATTGTTCACCTGCCAGTACAAATGGCAATCATGTATTTTTTTGCTGGATCAAACATTCATCCAATAATAAAATTTCCAATTGCTTTATTTTTAATTTGTTTCTTATCTCTAACTATTTACCATGCTGTAAAAAATATCAAACTATTAAGACCCTTGTTTGGTCTAAGGAATAAATAAATTTGAAAAAAGTAAATCTTTTAATTTTTATTCTTTTTCTAAGCTTATGCTCAACAACTAGTAATGATGGAGTAGCTTCTCTATCAAGTGATACAACTACAACTTCGGTTATAGCGGAAGAAGATTATCCAATTGTTTTAACTCAGTGCTTAAACGAAGAAAAGGGCTACAACATAGCAACGCCGTTTGATATTGAAGATTTAAAATCAACAATTAATCAGTTAAGTAACAGCAAAGAGGAACAGCTGCAACTAAGAGAAGATGTTGATTACTGCATAAGCAAATATAATCTCTGGTCAGATTCATCTTCATTGAATCCTGAAGAGCTTGCCAAAGTATATGATGAAAATCTTGAATTAGCTAAATGCTTAAGAGAAAAAGGGTTAAACGTTCCTGATCCAAGCCAACAAGAACCTAAAGTTGATTTAAGCGGGCTCAAGGAATCTAAAGACGACATAATGCCGTTGTTACAGGAATGTGGTTGGCAAAAATAAGTATTTAAAAACTAATAATAAACTTGGCTCCACCAAGCTCGGATTTATCTACGGAAATAGTCCACCCATATTTTAAAGTTATATTTTTAACAATACTTAAACCAATGCCTTTACCGCTTTTATTTCTTGTTCTTGACTCATCTTCTTGCCAAAAGGGGGTAAATATTAAATCGTAGTTTTTTGGTTTAATACCGCCACCATCATCTTCAACAATCACTGAAGGAATGCCGTGAACCAAGTCAGTACTAATTACAGTTTTGTTGGATTTAAATTTTTCTGCATTTCCAATTAAATTATTAAGCATTAATTTAACAACCTTACTGTTTGAAAAAACTTTTATTTCTTTCTTGTCTTGAAATACAATATCTGTACCGACCACTACTGTCTTAATTAACTCATTGACAAGGACTTCTTCAGAGCCTTCGGTGTTGCTGCCTGAAGTCTCTAAATCCAATAATGCTTCAAGTGTTGATTGGATTTCATTAATATCTTCTTGAATATTCTTAATCATCTCTTCATTTACACCGTTTAAGACACTCAACTTTTCAATTTGAAGTTTTAAACTTGTTAGCGGTGTTTTTAACTCATGAGATGCGTTTGATATAAACTGTTTCTGACTGATTGAGCTGATATTAACTTTTTCAAGAAGGGAATTAAATGTTGATATTAAATTTCCAATTTCATCATTACTTGCAACCTCGTCGAGTTTCTCGAGTTTATTTAAAGGATCTAATTTTTCTATTTTTTTTATAGATTTATCAACTGGCTTTAATGCTATTTGTATAGAAATTAAAATTCCAACAATAACCAACAATGAAGCCAAAATGTAAATTACAATAAAAATTCTCTCTATACCATTAATTATCTCGCTTGGTGTTGATTCGCTAAACCCAACAACAATATCTACTTTTTTATCGTTACTCTCAGTTTTTATAAAGTTTAGATCAGTTAAGTTTTCGCTAAATTTGTTACTTTGAGGGTCATAATCATCAATGAGGTTTGGTGGAAAAAAACTATATTCAGATATTAGTTTTCCATTTTGCTTATCATATACCAACACAAAATATGGAATGAAGCGTTGACTTTCTAACGGTTCGAGGTTTTGATAATCTTCTTTTAACTCTTCAACTAATTTATCACTTCCTTCTTCTATAACCTGTTTAAACCTAAGCTCAGCTATATCTACTAATACTCCTGGAGCAATAAAAAGACCGACACCAAGGAAAAGGAGAGTAATTGATATAATTTTGGTTCTTATTCCTATATTCTTCAATCAATTCCACCTATACCCAAAACCACGTACAGTGTTGATGCATACATCTAAATTAAATGGCTTTAGCTTTTTTCTGAGATAGCCAATATAAACCTCAACTTTATTAACGTCCTCTTCGGTTGGCTGTAAAATATCCCATATTTCTTCTAGTAGCTCTTTTTTAGTAAGAACATTGCCAGAGTTTTCTAATAAGTAACTTAGTAAATCAAATTCTTGTCTTGTTAACTCAATTTCTAATTTGTTGTGAGTAGCTTTTCTAGCAGCTAGGTCAATTTTTAAATCCTGAAATTCTAAGGTGTTTGTAGGAGCTATATCTTTTTTTAAAAGCTTTCTAACCCTTGCGAGCAACTCAATCATTGAAAAAGGTTTTCTTAAATAATCATTTGCACCAGTATCCAATCCCTCTTCGACATCATATTCACCACTTTTTGCAGTCAACATTAAAATAGGTGACATCACTCCATGCTCTCTTACTTTTGCACACACTTTAAAGCCATTCATTTTTGGAATCATTATGTCTAGGATTATTAAATCAGGTTGATTTTCCAAGATTTTAAAGTATCCCTCTTCTCCATCAAAAGCTTGGTCAACAACATAACCTTCATCAAGTAAAGAATCTTTGACTAAGTCAGAAATTTTTATATCGTCCTCAATTAGAAGTACTTTGTTTACCACAATCTAGTTCTTGGCCTCGCGACTAACGCGCATCGGATTATCTAGTGCGTTTATGACAGGCTCTAGATCAGCTGGCCCCGGAGCTGTATATCTAACACCTTCAAATGGTTCTGGGCCAGGACCACCAGGATTGTAAAAGGCATTGTAACCACCCTCTAGTGATGGGATTTCTACATAGGTAATGTTTCGTGCTGCTGCTTCATCGCCAACAAGAATTATATCAATGTAGTTATCCCTATCTTCAGCATAACAATCATCATAAAAGATTCCTTCAGCAGGATTTTCTTTTTGCCCCAAATCCGAAAGCCCAACAATTCTGAGTGTTCCGCCTGCTACTAGATATTCCTGCCCCACCTTTTCCAAGAGAACTACTTCACCGTTAGGTCCCTTGGCGTGAATTCGGAAAAAGTCCTCAAACATTGTGGGGGTTAAACCAGTAATACCATCGGGTGAGAAGCCTCCTGTTGTCAACACGCGTATGCGAAAGTCACCCTCGTCATACAGTGATAGTTCATCGTTTGGCAAAACTCCAGATCTTGTTCCAAATCCCAAACCTCCCTCACCTAGCGCCTCATTGCCGACATGATTTATTTTAGCTCCGACTAATTTCGGTCCGGAATCATAAGGGCTTGTATCAGTTTCCCAACTCAAGCCAACGGCATTAAACTCTTGGCCGTTTGGACCAATAAGAAGTAGCGGTGTTTCGTCTTCAACAATATCTAGCCTCACAGGGAAGATTGCATCTTCCTCGCTACTGAGACCTCGATTGCCAAAATCACCAAACACAACAACCGTATTGCGTTCATTTAATTCCCAGTTTGGCAACATTCCAGCGCTATTTGGAAAAACGATGTCGCCTGTGTTCAATGTGAATTGAAAATCGGTTAGATCAACAGTTTCTGTAGCTACAGGCCAACTAAACACAATAGGCAACCCATCATCGTCCTCAGCAGTACCCTTGTAGAACAATTCAATTCCAGCTGTGCTTACAGTACTGGTATATGCACCAGCTGGCGGATCCTCACCATTTGTGCACATAACTGAACCATACCAACTTCCTT
>LUMG01000172.1_pt1 | contig 13514 bp, 18 predicted proteins | sample 729691 | NCBI WGS metagenome assembly LUMG01 (sample SAMN03860269, study PRJNA289734) | marine metagenome | biome: seawater column; feature: ocean; material: water; isolation source: Red Sea water column Station 34 - depth 50m | place: Saudi Arabia: Red Sea | collected 2011-10-15 | depth 50 m
TCGTATGCATAAGCACGTTTTGTTACAAGATTATAGACATCAGAACTCCAATTTTGAATAGTTGTGTATCTTAATTTTGCATCTTTATGTGCAACTAGTTCTACAACTGCAGAGTGAAGTGATTCTGAAGAATATACAGGAGCAGTACAACCTTCAATGTAGTGTACTTCTGCACCTTCATCAACAATAATCAAAGTTCTTTCAAATTGACCAATGTTTTCTGCATTAATTCTAAAGTATGCTTGTAAAGGCATGTCAATATGGACACCTGGTGGAACATAGATGAATGAACCACCACTCCATACTGCACTGTTTAATGCTGCAAATTTGTTATCCTCTGGTGGAATAATTTTACCGAAATATTTTTTGAAAATTTCAGGATGATCAATTAATGCTTGATCAGTGTCTAAAAACAAAACACCTTGTTTTGCCAAATCTTCTCTTAAATTGTGATATACAACTTCAGATTCATATTGTGCACCGACACCAGCCAAAAATTTCTTTTCAGCTTCAGGAATTCCTAATTTATCAAATGTTTTTTTGACATTATCTGGAACATCATCCCAATTCTTTTCAGTTTTATCAGATGCTTTAGCATAATAGTAAATATTTTGGAAATCAATTACACTAAGATCACCACCCCAAGTTGGCATTGGTTTTTCCATAAATACTTCGTATGAACGAATTCGGAAATCAAGCATCCATTGTGGTTCTTTTTTCATTTTACTAATTTCAATTACAGTTTCTTTTGATAGTCCCTTTTTACTTAGATGGACATACATTTCTGTAGAATCTTTAAAGTCATATTTTGTATAATCAATGTCGATATTTTCTGTTGCCATAAATGGGATAACCCCGTTATATTATAAATACATGAGGAAAAATAGGCAAAGCTAAATAGCTATAGCTAAATTTAAGATAAATTAATTTGGAAAAAATTTAGATCTCAAAAATCCTAACAAATTATGAGAATAATTTAGTTAATAAAAAATCAATATTTCTAAATCAGTTCAGAAAATGTAATTCTTAATTACTCTCTAGTTTTTTGTAGTAATATGAAATATTCTGAAAAGCCCCTAGTTGGAATTATCATGGGTTCGAGTTCAGATAGTAGAATTATGCAAGCTGCAGCAGAAATTCTTGATGAGTATAAAATTAAACATGAAGACCAAATTGTTTCAGCACATAGAACACCTGCACGATTAGAGGAATATGCAAAACATGCTGAAAAAATAGGATTAAAAATTATCATCGCAGGTGCAGGAGGCGCAGCACATCTACCAGGAATGATTGCATCACATACAACAATTCCAGTTATTGGAGTACCAATTCTTGTGTATAATGACAAGCATCCAAAAAAAACAGATACAGCTAAATTTTCTGCATTTGGTGGATTAGATTCCCTACTATCAATTACTGAAATGCCATCAGGCTCACCAGTTGTAGCAGTAGGAGTTAACAAAGCAGGAAATGCAGGAATCTATGCAATGAAAATGCTTGCTAATGAATTTGCAGACTTGAAAAAGAAATTGAAACAACACAAACTAGATCAACATAATTCAGTTATGAAAGAATCAGATAAATTAAAAACTGAAGGTCTTTCAAAATTCGCTAAGAAAAAATTCAAATAAAATTAATTTGAAAGAGAAATTTTCATCTCATCAAAGGCACCTGCTACAGTATGAACTTCAGCAACAGAATTTTTAACTTTAAATTTTTTTAATTCGTCAGATGTGAAAGGACCAATAGAGACAACAGATAATTTTTCAAGATTTTCTAGCAAAGTATCTTCGGAATAATCTTTAGACATAATTTCAAAAAAACCTCTAACAGAAGATGCACTAGTAAAAACTACACCATCAACTTTATTTTTAGAAAACAATTCTCTAAATCCATTCCATTGAGTTGTATCCCTAAATGCACAAACATCATACAGATGAATTTCTAAAACATCAATTCCAATTTTTGAAAGTAATTCTTTAAGAAAAGGTGTAGAGGCTCCACTACGTGGAACAATTACTTTTTTCCCAACTGCATTAAGTTTTGTAAATTCTTCTCCAACGCCTACTGAAGAATAAGTTGTTGGTTGATGATTTACTTTAATTCCCTCAGCCTCCAAAGTAAGAGATGTTTTAGGTCCTACAGACATGACAATAGTATTTGCAATTGCTAACTGTAATTTTTCAAGTTTTCCTAGTTGCTTTGCAGTATCAAATAACAGTTTAACAGCTTTAGAACTCATAAAAACAGAATAATCAGGATTGTATTTTTCAACAGATTCTAAAAATTCATCAACAATTTTTTCACCTTTACTAACTAATTCAATAGTAGGTAAGGCAATAGGGATTGCATTGTTATCTTGTGCCAGAGAGATAAATTCAGAAGCATCGTCTTTTGAACGAGTAATTGCAATAGTTTTTCCATTAAGCATTATTTCCACCCAATAACATCAGACAAATCAACTACTTTACCAATTATAATATTAGTAGGAGGAATTATTTTATTTTCTTTAACTTTTTTTGCAATATTTGTTACATTTCCTTTAATCATTTTTTGTTGTGGAGTTGTTCCATTTTGAATAACAGCAACAGGTGTTTTTTTATCCATACCTCCTGCTATCAACTGTTTACAAATAATATCAATTCTAGACAATCCCATCATTATTACAATTGTATCAACAGATTTTGCAAGATTTTTCCATTTAACAATCTCCTGTTTTTTTTCAGGATCTTCATGTCCTGTAACAAAAACCACTGATGAAGCATATTTTCTATGAGTTAATGGAATTCCAGCATATGTTGCAGAACCAATACCAGAAGTGATTCCAGGTACAATTTCATATTTAATTTTATGATCTTTTAGAAATTCAGCTTCTTCTCCACCGCGTCCAAAAATAATTGGATCACCGCCCTTTAATCTCACAACATGTTTAGAAGATTTTGCATATTCAACCATTAAATCATTAGTACCATTTTGATGACTTGTATCATCTCCAACTGAACGTCCAACATAGACTTTTTTTGCAGTTTTAGGAATCATAGAAATGATTTTTTTACTGACCAATCTATCATACAAAACAACATCAGCTTTTTGGATCAATTCAACTGCTCTCATAGTAATTAATTTACTATCTCCAGGTCCTGCTCCAACTAGGTATACTTTGCCACTCATATCTTATTCCATTCCTCCACTTTCTCCCTCCAATTTAATGCAAGATCATTAATTCCTTTACTGCGCAATTCTTCGCCTACCTGTTTACCCAATAATTTAGGATTATTTTTATCTCCAGATTGTGAAACTTGAAGGGATTGTTTACCATCAACTGAAAAAGCATAGACAGTCAGAGTCATTTCATCTCCATGAGATTTTGCATAAGCGCCTAAAGGAAATCTACACCCAGAATCGATAAAATCAGATAAAGCTCGTTCAGCCTCAATTTCTAATCTAGAATCAATATCTTCAATTCTTTGTAGCATTTCAATTGTTTTATCATCATCAATTCTTGCAACTATTGCAATAGCACCCTGACCAGGTGAAGGAGAAAAATCATCTACAGATAAAGGAGTAAAATTAACATCTACACCCAATCTAGAAATTCCTGCTTGTGCAAGTACAATAGCATCATAATTTTCTCCAGAAGATTTGTTTATTCGGGTTTCAATATTTCCTCGAATTGGTTTAACTGTAACATCAGATCTCTGTCGTGAAATCTGAACAGCTCTACGTAATGAACTTGTACCAATAATAGAGCCAGGTTTTATTTTTTCTAAAGAAGAATTGTCTGACGAAATAAAAACATCGTTAACTTTTTCACGTTTAGGAATTGAAGCAATTATTAAATTCGCAGCTAATTGTGACGGAACATCTTTGAGACTATGTACAGCAAAATCAATTTCTTTATCTGCAACTGCCTTATCAATTTCTTTTTCAAAAATTCCTTTTTGATCAATTGTGAATAAAGGTCTTGTATCAGTATCACCCTTTGTTGTAATTGGTTTAATCTCATATTCACAATCAGGATTTACTTTTTTTAATTCTGAAATGACCCAATTTGTTTGAGCCATAGATAATTTACTACCTCTTGCGCCAACAATGTATTTCAATTTTTCACCGACTTTAATGCAGCATGATATGCATCTAATGTTTTGTTTAAATCATTTTCAGTATGAGCATCAGATAAGAAAACAACCTCAAATTGAGAAGGAGGAATAAACACACCTTTTTTCAATAAAGTTCTAAACAGTTTTTGGAATTTTTTTCCATCTGCTTTTTTAGATGTTTTAGAGTCAATTACAGGCGTATTTGTGAAGAAAATTTGTAACATAGAAGCAGTGAAATTGATTTGGTGTGGAATTTTCATATCAGTAGCCATATCATCTAATGCAGTTGAAAATAACAAATTGAATCTTTCAAGTTTTGAATAAAGTTTGTTTTTCATTTTATTGATTGTTTTAATTGAACTAATTGCAGCACTGACAGATATAGGATTACCAGCAAAAGTACTTGCCTGATACATATTTCCATTTGGAGATAACAGATTCATGATTTCCTTTTTTCCACCAACAGCTGAAATTGTAAATCCATTACTCAAAGCTTTAGCTAAAGTTGTTATGTCAGGTTTGATACCAAAGTGTTCTTGTGCACCACCAGAAGACACTCTAAATCCAGTTACCACTTCATCAAAAATTAATGGAATGTTATTTTCTTTTGTAATTTTTCTTAAATCAGATAGGAAATTTTTTTCCGGTAAAATTAATCCCATGTTAGCTAAAATGGGTTCAACAATTACACCAGCAATATCTTTATTTTTTGAAATTGTTTTTTGTATAGATTCAATATTATTATATTCAACAACCAAGGTATTTTTTGAAACTTCATCCAGTCCACCATCAGAAACAGAAATACCATTTTGTGCAGAACCAGAACCTGCCTTAACTAAAACTGAATCATGTGCACCGTGATAGCACCCTTCAAACTTAATTATTTTTTTCTTTTTCGTATAAGCACGTGCTAATCTAATTGCAGTCATTGTAGCTTCACCACCTGTATTCATCAATCTCACTTTGTCCATTGAAGGGAAATTACCAAGAATTAGTTTTGATAATTCAATTTCTAATGCAGTTGGAGTACAATACAATGTTCCCTTTGAGAGTTGTTTTGAAACAGAATTTAGAATCTCTTTTCTTCGATGGCCTAACAACAACGCACCGTATGCATTACAAAAATCGATGTAACGATTGTTATCTTCATCCCAAATATACGCACCATTAGCCTTTTTGGTAAAAAATGGATAAGGATCAAAATATCTTACAGGACTATTAACTCCTGATGGAATCACTTTTTTTGAATCATTGAATAATTTTCTAGATTTAGACATACTCAGTCTACATCAGGGTCATTATTATTCCTAATTTGTGCCCTTTGGGCATAGAATTTTCCTCGAAATACAAATGCTGCAATAATAGTTCCAATGAAAGGAGCAGTCCAATATAGCCATAAATCATCAAAAGTTCCAGAAAGTAGTGCAGGTGCAAGGGCTCTTGCAGGGTTCATCGATGCACCTGAGATAAACGCCAAAAATAAAATATCTAATGCAACAATTCCACCAATTGCAACTCCACTAAATCCTCTCAAACCTTTAGTGTATACAACATAAAATATCACAGCCATCAACATCAGAGAAGCTAAAACCTCGACAGGAAAAATCAAAAATATTGAAAAATCATAATTTGGTGCATTAGCTCCAAGATTTGCTTTTTCTCCAATGAAAGACAAAACAAAAAGTGAACCCAACAAAGCTCCAATTATTTCTGCAACTAAATAATATAGTACTTGAATTTTTGTAATATGTCCAGTGATATAATATCCAATAGTTACAGCAGGATTAAAGTGTGCTAGAGAAATTTTTCCAAATGAATAAACTCCAATTAGTAATGCAATGAAAGGTGCAACAGCTGCAAAAGGAATTCCCAATTGACCATCTAAAAATTCAGCGTCATAAACAATTGAACCAGTAGCAAATACAACAAGAATAAAAGTTCCAATTAACTCTACAGTAAAAATTTGTAAATTAGTGTAAGCCATCAAACATCACTTTCAAGAGAATCAAGCAAATTCAAAACATCTTTTTCAATTTGATCTCGAATCTTTCTTACATCTTCAATAGATTTTCCTTTTGGATCATCTATATTCCAATTCTCAACATCTTTAACAAACAATGAAGGACAAGATTCTTTATCCATACATCCCATATTGACAGTTTTATTAGAATTTTCAATCATTGATGAAGATAATAATTGAGGATTTTGATTTTTCAAATCAATTCCAATTTCTTCCATTACAGAAACAACAATTGGATTAAGATTTGATGAAGGAGATGTACCAGCACTGATTACGTTGAATCTATTTTTGGCAAATTTTTTAAAAAATGCCTCTGCCATTTGACTCCTACCTGCATTTTCTACGCACACAAATAGGACATTTTTAGAATCATCCATAAAATAACATAAATATCAGTTTATATAAATTTAAATTGATATGAATGGAATTAGTCTTCTAAAATGTATTTGTGATGAAACAAGATTTGAAATTTTAGAATTATTACAAAAAAATCAAGAATTGTGTGTTAATGATTTTGTAAAAGAATTGAAAAAAGATCAGCCATTAGTATCACATCACCTTAAAACATTGAAAAAATGTGGAATTGTAAAATCTAGAGATGAAGGAAAAAAAGCAATGTATACGATTACCAGTAAACAGTTATCAGAACTAATTACAAATGTCACCAAGACATCAAAAGAAATCCCAGATTTGTGTCTAGATAAAAATTGTTGTTAAAATTTTTCGGGTCTTAAAACACCAATATCACTAACATACAAAACTATAGCAAAATTTGCAAATTGTGTTCTAGATATTTCTTCAACTACATCTTGTAATTTTTCTTCCCTGATAATTACTTCAATTTTTACATTTTTTTCATTTTTGAATCCTTGTCCACGTAATCCACGGGCCCCATTCCCATCAACTTCATATTTTGTATAACCAGTTATTTCATGTTTCTTTAAAATTTCAAGAATATTTTCTTGTGCTAATATCTCACAAGTAATAGTTAGTAATTTTACATTGTATAATTTCATATTAATCCTCCAGTAATGAAATTGAATAAGTCTATCGTTTCACCAGAATGTAAGATAGATGATAGTGCAAACAACAATGGTAATGTGACTATGATATTATACGGAAATGTAATTCCCAATGCAGATGTTATGTATAGACTAGGTTTTGCTTGAGGTATTGCTTGTCGTAAAACTGCAGGTGCAGCAATAAAAGATGCACTAGCAAGAAGTAAACCAAACATCACAGCACCACCTAGGCTCAATCCTATTGCTGTAGACACTAAAACGCCAATTACTCCATTGAAAGTAGGTATCAAAACAGCAAAGGCAGTAAGAAAAATACCAACTTTTTTGATATCACCCAATCGTTGACCAGCAATGATACCCATTTCAATCATAAAAATCACGATTGCCCCAGTAAACATTTCATCAAATACAATTTTAATTGGTTCAAAACCTTCTTCTCCAATTATGTACCCAATTACAATACTACCAAGAAGAATAACAATTGCTTTTCCAGTAATAGATTCATGTAATACTTTAGAAAGTTTTGTTTTTGTCTGATTTAATCCAACATCTAGATCATTTGAATCATCATCGCCAAATGATTTTTTCTTTTCCCTGAGCTGTTTTGACACAGCCATATTTGTCATAAATATTGCCAAAATGAAAGCAAGAGGTTCAAGAACTGCAAGAATTGCTGCAATATATCCTTCAGAGGATACTCCCTGATTTTTCAAAAAGGATAATCCAACAGAGAAATGTACTGCACCAACTGCACCATAGGTAGATGCAAGTGCATAAGAATCAAAGAGATTGAATTTACCTAATCTCCGTAAAATTTGATAATGATTCAAGGTGAATAGTAAAGAAAGGCCAATTGCAACAAACATCGGCACAAGCATATTTTCAAATCCGGTGTTTCGCATCTCAATACCACCATGAAGTCCAATTGCAGCTAAAAGATAGATGGGTAGAAATTCAGATATTGCATCAGGGATTTTTAAATCAGATTTTATTCTAGCTGCAATAATTCCAAACAAGAAAAATAGAATAATCGGAGTAAGAAGATTAGCTTGAATTAGTTGTAAAATATCCATTAGTAATGCTAGTGGGAAAAATTGTCGAAATAAAAATCAATGTAAAATTATACAAATAGATGAATCAGATATGTAAATCCAATTGCCATTACAGCGGCACCAGGAATAGTAATTACCCATGCAAAGACAATTTGTCTTCCAACTTTCCATCTTACTGCACGTTTTCTTCTGGCAGCTGCTGAGCCCATAATGGTTCCAGTAATTGCATGTGTGGTACTTGCAGGAATACCAAGAGTTGCAAAGATTGCAAGCATCAAACCACCACCAGTTTCTGCAGCAAATCCTTGATAAGGCCTTAGTCTTGCAACTTTTACACCAAGGGTTTTGATTACTTTGTATCCTCCAAAGAAAGTTCCTAATCCCATAGCTCCTGCAGCTGCAAAAATTACCCAAAGAGGCATTTCAAATTCATCCATAAATCCTGTTGAAACTAAAATCAAAACAATTATTCCCATTGTTTTTTGTCCATCATTTGCACCATGGGTTAAAGCAAACCAACCTGAAGAAATTATTTGTAACCTACCAAAAGTTTTGTTTACAATTGACGGCCGTCTACTTGCAAAAACAGTGATTATTAATCCAGTTAAGAGTAAACCAAAAATTAGTCCACCAATAGGAGCAATTACAATTCCTGCAAAAACTTTAGTTAAACCACCATAAACTAATTTTTCAAAACCTAATCCTGCTATTCCAGCTCCCATAATTCCTCCAACAAGTGAATGACTATTGGAGATTGGCAAACCAAAGTAAGTACAAATTGTACTCCAAGTAATTGCACCTGCAAGTCCTCCAATTATCATGTATATTGTAATATCATCAAAACTAACAATTCCTTTTGCAATAGTAGTTGCTACTGCAACACCAAAAATAAAAGGTCCAACAAAATTTGCAGCGGCCGATAAAGTTACTGCATGAAGGGGTTTTAGAACACGAGTTCCAATAACAGTTGCAACAGAATTAGCAGAGTCATTGAACCCATTAACAAAATCAAAGATTAATGCTACAATTATGGCACCAATCGCTAACTCTAACATATTCTCACCTAAGTATATTTCAAAACGATATCTTCAACTACATCTGCTACATCCACACATCTATCAGATGCTGTTTCAATAGATTCATAGATATCTTTGAGTTTAATGATATGAATTGCGTCATTGCTTTCAAATAATTCTCTAATTGCATCACGATATAGATCATCAACTCGGTGCTCAATATCACTTGTATTTCTACAGTGTTCAATCATATCTTTAGGATTTTTTATTTTTCTTAATTTTGAAACCATGTAATTAACCTCATTTGTTGCTTTAACTAATTGTTCAACCATAGGTTTAGTGTATGGTGGTGGAGATTCAATTTTGTAGCTGTATAATCGTGCTGCAATACCATCTATGAAATCTATTACATCATCAATTTTGGATGCAATTCGTTGCATATCTTCTCTATCTAAAGGAGTAATGAACGTCTTGTTGAGTTCAGCAAAGATATTTCGTGTTAATTCATCACCTTCAGACTCTAACCTTCTAACTTTTTCCATTTTTTCTACACTCTTTAGATCGTCTAAGTAGTCATTTAGTGCTTCAGAAGTTTGAACTGCTTTAGAACCTAAATCATCAATAATTTGTAAAATTTCATTTTCGTTGGATTTAACCCAAGATAACCATTGTCCCATGAAATTTACAATCTTTATGAAGACATAAAGAAATACAACATAGAGTATATTGTTCTATATAGGCTTAGGATACAACAGAATTGTAGAAATTGGAAAAGAAGTAGGTAAAATGTACAACATTAAACTTATTGTGAATTTTCCAAAAGAAGGAAGAATAGAAGAATATGAGATGTATGGAAAAAGAGATCTCAGTTTGATTGTAGATTATGACAGAAAGAGATTTCCAATGGATAGAGAAATTATCAAACAAAAAGCAGTTGAAATGTTAGGAGATGTAAAAACAGAGGATGCATACATGTATGAAAATAAAGAAGGAGTGCGAGTGTTCACAGATGACTGGAAAATCGATATTTTACCACATTCAGTACACATATGGACTGAATTTGATGAAAAAGTAACTGCATTTTGTAATTGGTTAATGGAAAATGCCTACGAAATGAAAAAGAAATAAGAAATCTATAGATTCTCTAATTGTTCAAGTAAAGATTCAGCTTCAGAATTTTTTGGATTTAATTTTAAAATTTGTTTACAACAATCTATTGCTTCATTTTTTTGTTGTAATGCCAAATGAACATTGGTTTTCAAACTAAGCATTTCAACATCATTTGGGTTTAATTCAAAAGATTTTTCAAAATAAGGTAATGCTCTTTTTGCATCGTCTACAATAAAGAAAATACTTCCCATAATGAACATAAAATCAGCATCGTTAGAATATTCAGATTCTAAACTTTTACCAAATGCAATTGCATCATCATATTCTCCGTCTTTAACTAATTTCTTTAATTTGCGCTTTGGTTGTTTGAATAAGCCAGCCATATCTAATCAAAATAAAATAAAATCAATTATTTGAATGTAAAACATCAAAGAATCTCTAATTATACCAAGCTGGAGGTGGTGCACCTGAAGAAGTATCAGTTTGACGAGGTTGTGGAACGTTCATAATTCCTTCTTTAATCAAAAATTGAATTCCTTGGATAAAGGAGTCGTCATCAATTGTTCCGTCTGCCCACCAGCCTGCATTGTTTTTAATCCAGGATGGAATTTCATTAGAACCTCCACCAACACCTTGTGTAGTTTTAGGAATCTTCATAATATTCTCTTTAATTAAAAATTGAATTCCTTGAACAAATGAATTATCATCAATTGTTCCGTCTGGAGATAAACCATAAACCCAAATCACATAATTTGCAGTTCCAGGTTCTTCTTCTACAATCATATCCATTACATATACACCAGATGGAGAATAAAGATTGGTTCTTCCTTCATCTTGTGCCAATGAACGTAATGGAGCCATATTTTCATCAACAGTTAAGAAATCAAATTGAACTTGATTCAAATATTCAGTGTCATCATATTTGCTGATAAATTTGATAATCCAAGACATCTCACATCCCTGAACAGGATCTTCAGGTCCATAAAATGCATGTATTTGATAACCAAAGTTTACAGTTGGTTTCTTTACAGAAATTTCTTTTTCATAATTAGTTTCACATCCTTGTGCTGCAAAAACATCTTCAGTTGGAATAATATTTGCAAATGGAGTTTCAGTCATATTTTCTTCGTACTTTAATAATTCAAATTTATATTCTGGCGGAGGAATTCCTTCAGAAACGTGTGTGTATGTCGCACCTTTTACAGGGAATGGGAAATCATCAACAATCCAAACTTTACTTGTTGCACCACCGGTTTTCCAACCAACAACAACAGTTTCCCAAGTTCCATTGTTCCGACAACAACTTTGTTTCCATCAAATACAGCAACTTCAGCTAGCCACTTTGTTTCACTTCCAACTTGAATGTCTCCTTTAATCCACATGTCAAGTTCAAAATTTGCACATTCTTTGTAATCTACATGACACATCGAATATGAGAAAAAGTCACCTTTTTTCAGACCTTCTCCTGCAAACCAGGTAGTGCCTGCCGGATATTTATCAGAAGTTACACCTCCTGATTGGAATTGAGCAAATGCTGAAGTTGGTAAAAATGAAGTAACTACCAATATTGTCATTAATCCTATAATAAGAGGCGAGTGGTTCAATTCTAAAAAAAAATTGTCCAAACGGATAGTTAAACGTTATTCAAATTACTAAAAAATGCTAAAAATTGGTGGTAAATTGCGATTCAAATAGGCAAATATAGAGGAATATTTGAAAAAAAATAGAAATGTGTGAATGTTCCAAAGTACACTTGTTTGAAGTTGAATTCAAATTAGATGGAATGACAGTAGTTCCTACTCACAAAAATTGTGGTTTTGGATTAGATGAAAAACAAGCAGACAAGTTCCAAAAAGAATTAGTAAAATCTTGGGGCTTAGAGGAAGAAGAAGATTAATTATAAAAATAAAAAGTTAGAATGTAATTTTTATTCAATTACATATCTTTGGTACTTTCTTTACAAATGTCTGTTGAACATCCGCAATCAGAACCACATATACAATGACCTTGCATTGCACAATCACATGAGTAATCTGGATCTCCGCTATCAGCTTCGCATCCACATGCTTGATCTACCATGCTAAATCATGATTTTACTTATTTTAAAAGGTTAGTACAAAGATGTGAATTATTAAAATGTCAACATAAAGATAATAACAAAAATCATGATGATGTAAATTTTGAACGATGTAAAATAATTTAATCAACCGTGAGAAAAAGTTTCAAGGATTTGACTACAACTAATTTGGATAGTTTCTACATGATGTAAAAGTAGATTAGTTTCAGATTCAATGTCAAAAGCAATTTTTAGTAAATGTATTAGATCCTCTCTTTTATTCAATTCATCTTTAATTGAAATAAAATTTTCTTTGTTGATATAGCCCAAATAAAAATAGCAATCAGAAAGCATTGAATTTTCTATGAAATAATCATATTTCTTTTGAATTAATTCTGAATGATTATTTTGTTCAATCAAATCAGAGAATCCAATTGATGATTTGAGCATTCTCTCTAACAAAGTAGGAGTTGCTCGTTCAATTCCAATTGTTTGAAGAACGTTAGAAATATGAGAATTGACAGAATTTTTTTCAAAAGTTCTAAGCGAGTCTAGCATATGAGTAGGACTTGGAGGAGAATGATTCAAAGACGTAATTGCATCTGCCAAATAATAAGAGGCACATTTTTGCCAACAAGCTGCAAAAGTATCATCACTTTCAATAGCGTCTTTTGTTTTTTGGCAACAAAAAATGGATTCAATTAAAGAATTTTTTGCAGAATCAGAATATAGCAAATTACGTTTTTCAGAAAGTTTTGAAAGAAATATTTTCAAATTCCAAGAATCATCTTGTAGAATTTTTAGATTATCATATTGAAGTAGTTTTTTTGTGTTTTTTTCAGATAATGAAGCATGACGAATTGTAATCAAATTATCCTGAAATGAAATAATTTCATCATTTGAAGAACTTTCATCAAAAACCATAATATCATAATCACAGGAATCAAAAAAATAATCCATAGTTCTACATCCACCCAATCCAATTGGAAAATTAGACAATCCCTGACTTTGAATGAATTCATTAAAATCCATATAATTTGAACTAGTAGTTTTTGTATAAAGGAATTAAGTTACAAAGTTTTACAACTTTATTCAAACTCAAAACATTTCCTTTAAATTAAGATTGAATGATTTTTGA